>MDTG01361382.1_pt1 | contig 82703 bp, 78 predicted proteins | sample 811421 | NCBI WGS metagenome assembly MDTG01 (sample SAMN05326645, study PRJNA326480) | marine metagenome | isolation source: seawater | place: Pacific Ocean: South East | collected 2011 | reverse complement strand
GTGCCGATGCCGAAGACGCCGTTCAGGATGTCTTCACCCGCCTCTGGGCGGGGGCGGCGGCGCGGTGGCGGCCGGGTGGCGCGCGCTTCGGCACCTGGCTCTGGCGGGCGGTGGCCAATCGCTGCCTGGACCAGCTGCGCCGGCCGCGCATGGGCGAACTCACCGACGCAATCGACCCGCCCGACCCGTCCCCCGGCGCGCTGGAGCGCCTGGAACGGGACCGGGTGCTCCGCCAGGTGACCGATGCGATCGAGACCCTGCCCGAACGGCAACGCATGGCGATCGCCCTGGTCTACGATGCCGGGTTGAGCGGCGCCGAGGCTGCCGAGGCGATGGGAGTCAGCGCCGGTGCGATGGAACAGCTTCTGGTCAGGGCCCGGCGCAGCCTGCGCACCGGGCTCCGGCCACTGATGGACGAAGAAGACGAGGGAGGCGCGTGATGGATATCGACAGCTTCCGGGCGTTGCTGGACGCCCATGGCGGCGATCCGGCGCGCTGGCCCGAAACCGCCCGCGACGATGCCCTGGTGCTGCTGGCGACCGAACCCGCCGCCCGCGCGGTGCTGGACGAGGCCCGCCGTCTGGACAGCCTGATCCGCGCCGCCGCACAGGGCAGCTCGGGGGGCGGTGCCGGGCGGGAAGCGGCGGCCCGCGATACCGCCTTTCTCGACCGGCTGAAGGCGATTCCGGCCGCCCGGCCCCAGATCACCGTGATCGAAGGCGGTCGTGGTGCGCCGGCCGCCGCCCAACCGCTGTCGTCGAAGAATGCGACGCCTGTCGGGACGACGCGCCCGGCTGCACCGCGGGCGCGCCGGGGCGATGGCCACAGCCCCGCCTTCGTCGCACGTCTGGGCGGCGCCGTCGCCGCGGCCGCCCTGGTGATGGGGCTACTGATCGGCGGCAATGGCTGGGTCGCGCCCCCGGCGCTGGCGCTGGACGGCGCCGAGGTCGATCTTGCCGCCGTGCTCTATGGCGAACAGGGCAGCCTGGAGGAAGCCCCATGACGCTGACCGGACGCCGGGCCCGCTGGGTGGTGGGCGGGCTGATCGCCAGCCTGGCGCTGAACCTGTTCGTGGCCGGCATCTTCCTGTCGGGCGTGCTGATGCGGCCCGGCGGACACGACCGCGGCATCCACCGCCTGCTCCACGACATGCCCGAGCCGCAGCGCGATGCAGTGAAGACGGCCTTCGAGGCCCGCAGGCCCGAGCTTCGGCAGCGGCTGATGGCGCTCAAGGATGCCCGCGGCGAGCTGAAGGCCGTGATCCGCGCCACCCCGATGGCGAGCCCCGAGGCCCTGGAAGAGGCCCTTGCCCGCCTCGCCGCCCGCGATCGCGAGATGCAGGATCTCACCTCCGACCTGGTGGTCGAGGGCTGGCGCCGCGCCGCGGCCGGGCCGCGCTGATCCCCATCCGCCCCCCTACAACGAAGCGCGCCCGCTCCGGTTCCCCGGGGCGGGCGCGCTTCGTCGTTTCAGGCGCCGTCCTGGCAGGCGGCACTATCAGGCAGGGCCGGACGGGACCGGCGGGTGGTCACTCCGCAGCGGCGGCGGCCCGGGCGGCACGGCCCTCGACGCGCACCAGGTCGGAATAGGCGTGCAGCAGGGTCGAGCAGGCCTCGGCCGGCTTGAAGCTGTAGTCGCCGATCTGCCGGACCGGGGTCACCTCGGCGGCCGAACCGGTCAGGAAGCACTCGTCGAACCCGGCCATCTCTTCCGGGCGGATATGGCGCTCGACGATGGTATAGCCCGCCTCGCGTGCCAGACCCATCACCGTGCGGCGGGTGATGCCGTCCAGGAAGCAGTCCGGGGTCGGGGTGTGCAGTTCCTTGCCGCGGCCGAAGAAGATGTTCGCACCGGTCGCCTCGGCGACATAGCCGCGATAATCCAGCATCAGCGCATCGTCGAAGCCGCGACCATCCGCCTCGCGGCGGCTCATGGTGCAGATCATGTAGAGGCCGGCGGCCTTGCTCTCGGTCGGCGCGGTGTCGGGCGCCGGACGCTTCCAGCGCGAGATCTCCAGCCGGATGCCCTTCAGCTTCTCTTCGGGCGAGAAGTAGGACGGCCATTCCCAGCAGGCGATGGCCATGTGGACCTTCGAGCCGCGGGTATAGACGCCCATCTGCTCGCTGCCCAGCCAGGCCACCGGGCGGACATAGGCGTCGGAGAGGCCGTTGGCCGCCAGAAGTTCCGCAGTTGCGGCATTCACTTCGGCCGGCGTATACGGCAGCTCGAAGCCGAGCAGTTGTGCCGAACGGGCAAGCCGCTCAGAATGCTCGTTGAGCTTGAAAACCACACCGTCATACGCCCTCTGGCCTTCGAACACGCAGCTCGCATAGTGAAGGCCGTGGTTGAGCACGTGGATGCGTGCCTCGCGCCACGGGGTGAGCTTGCCGTCGAACCAGACCCAGCCGTCGCGGTCGTCGAAGGGGATGAGTGCCATTGTCGCGCGCCTTGGCTAATTTGCGAACAAAAACTGGATGGGATGAGTAACATTCCGTTCCAACTATGTCAACATGGCTGCCGTAATGTCCAATCCGAACGCAAATCCGAATCCGCTCTTCCTCCGCGAGGAGGAGCTGAACCAGGGCATCGAACTGCTGTTCTATGGCTATCGCGACTTCACCGCCGAGCCGGACCGCATCCTGGAAAAGCACGGCCTGGGCCGCGCGCATCACCGGGCGATCTATTTTGTGGGTCGCAATCCCGGGACGACTATTACAGAATTGTTGCGCATCCTGCGCATCACAAAACAGTCCCTGAGCCGGGTTCTGAAGCAGTTGATCGATCAGGGGCTGATCGATCAGCAATCGGGGCTCCGTGATCGTCGACAGAGACTTCTGTATCTGACCGAGACCGGCAAGGCTCTGGAACGCGAACTCTCGGGAAATCAGCGCAAGCGCATGGCCCGTGCCTATCGTGAGGCCGGCGCCGAAGCGGTCGAAGGGTTTCGCAAGGTGATGCTGGGCGTGATGGACGATCCCGAGCGCGACGGGTTCAACCGGCCATGAACGATCACGACAGCCGGGGCGGGCCGCCCGAGGCCTGCGGCGCCGGATCGGCTGCCATGCAGCCGGCGCAGGGCGCAGCCATGCCGCCCGACCCCGACGCGCCCCATATCCTGGTGGTCGACGACGACCGCCGGCTGTGCGGGCTCCTCGCCCGGTTGCTGCGGGAAAGCGGCTTCATGGTCTCCACCGCCCATGACGCCGCCGAAGCCCGCGCCAAGCTCGCCATGCTGACCGTCGATCTGCTGGTGCTGGACGTGATGATGCCGGGCGAAAGCGGGCTGGACCTCACCCAGGCGTTGCGCCGCGACGGCGATCTGCCAATCCTGCTGCTGACCGCCATGGACGGAGCGGAAGATCGCATTGCGGGGCTGGAGACCGGGGCCGACGACTATCTGACCAAGCCGTTCGAGCCGCGCGAGCTGCTGGCCCGGGTGAAATCGATCCTCCGCCGATCGGTGCCGCGGGCGGCGGCGGCTCCAGCATTCGCCGGCGGCCTTCAGGGGGTGACGCTACGTTTCGGCCCCTGGAGCTTCGATCTCGGCCGCCAGGAACTGCGCCGCCATGGGGAGATCGTGCATCTGACCCAGGGCGAGGCCACGCTGCTGGGCGTGCTGGCGGCCGCCCCCAACCGCCCGATCAGCCGCGACGAACTGGCCGACCGGGCCCAGATCCGCGGCGGCGATCGGGCGGTGGACGTGCAGATCGTGCGGTTGCGCCGCAAGATCGAAGACGACCCGCGCAATCCGCGCCATATCCACACCCTGCGCGGCGCCGGCTATGCGCTGCGCACCGATGGCTGATCCGCCCCCGGAGATCCTGCGTGACCCCTGTCGACCGCATCCTGAGGACCATCCTGCCCCGCTCTCTCTACGGGCGGTCCTTTCTGATGATCGTGGCGCCGCTGGTGGTGCTGCTCGGCCTGTCGACCTATCTGTTCTACAATCGCCACTGGGACAACGTCACCCGGCATATGACGCTGGCGGTCGCGGGCGACATCGCGCTGACGGTAGAGGTGCTGCGCAACTATCCCGAGGGCGAGGAACGCGATCGCCTGCTGCGTCTGATCCAGGTCTATACCGATATCCGCTTCGATTTCCGGCCGGGGGAAATCCTGCCCAATACCGGCCGGCGGACGGTGAATACCCTGCTGGAGCGGATGATGACCTCGGCGCTCGACAGCCGGGTCTACCGGCCCTTCGTGCTGGATGCGGTTTCGGACGAGAACTGGGTGATCATCGACGTGCAGCTGCAGGACGGGGTGCTGGGGGTGAAAGTCCCCCGCAAGCGCGTGACCAGCGCCACGACCTACATCTTCATCATGTGGCTGATCGGCATTTCGCTGATGCTGATGATCGTGGCCATGATCTTCCTGCGCAACCAGATGCGATCCCTGCGCCGGCTCGCCTCGGCGGCCGACAATCTGGGCAAGGGCCGCGACGATCTGGCGGGGTTCAAACCCTCGGGCGCGACCGAGGTGCGGCAGGTGGCCCATGCCTTCATCCGCATGCGCGACCGCATCCACCGGCAGGTGAACCAGCGCACCGAGATGCTGGCGGGCGTCAGCCATGATCTGCGCACCCCCCTCACCCGTATGAAGCTGCAGCTGGCCCTGATGCCCCCCTCGCCCGATGTCGCCGAGCTTGAGGCGGATGTCGAAGAGATGACCCGCATGGTCGAAGGCTATCTGGCCTTCGCCCGGGGCGAGGGCGCCGAAGAGCCGGCGGTGCTGGCCGATCTGGCCCAGCTGGTGCAGCAGGTGGTGTTCCGCGCCCGCGGCCTGTCGGACGCACGGATCGACCTGAAGGGCGCCGATCACGCCATGGTCCTGGTCCGCACCCAGGCCTTCCGACGCTGCCTGGGCAATGTGATCGACAATGCCATCCGCCATGCCGACCGGGTGGAAGTCACCATCCTGCCCGGGCGCCAGTCGATCCAGGTGCTGATCGATGATGACGGCCCGGGCATTCCGGCCGATCTGCGCGTCGAGGCCTTCCGCCCTTTCCGGCGTCTGGACGACGTGGAGCCCACGGCCGAGGCCGGAACCGGCCTCGCCTCGGGCATCACCGGCGTCGGGCTCGGCCTCGCCATCGCCCGCGACGTGATGCGCGGTCATGGCGGCGATATCCGGCTGGAAGACAGCCCCCTCGGCGGGCTCAGGGTCGTGCTCGACCTGCCGGTCTGATCCTCACTTGCGGACCCAGGTTTCGGTGCCCTTGGACCCCTTGTCCTTATAGCGCCACCAGCGGGTGACGATCGACCCGTCGGGCCGGATGGTGCCGATCGAGATGCTGTTCTTGCCCTCGGCCATCGATGCGAACGAGAAGGTGTCGCCGGTGACCTGGCCGACGCCGGTATAGGCGCCGCCGTCATAGACGATCTCATAGGCGCCCGACGGGGCCTTGGTCACGACCACCTCGCCGGCGCCGTCATAGGCGCTGCCGTCGGTGTCGGTGCCGGTATAGGTGTAGCGGCCGGCGATGGAGCTTTCGGCCCGGGCCGCGGAATACGGGCCGGATGCGGCAAGGGACAGGGCGACCATCATGCCCAAGGCGAGGCTGCGAAGCATGGAAGACCTCGGATACTGACAAGACCGGCTCTGCGGCCGGCCCGAGACAGTATCCGCGCGGCTCCGGGTGGCGGACGCAGGCCGGCCGCTGGCCGGTAAACCGCGGTTTATGGGTGGCGATGCTCAGCCATATGCCGCGGTCTCGTCCTCGTGCACCACCCGATCACGACCGCTTTCCTTGGCGGTGTAGAGGCTGCGATCGGCCCGCAGCAGCGCGTCCTCGAAATCATGGCCGGCACGGATCGCGGCGATGCCGATGCTCACCGTCACCGCCGTGCGCTCCAGCCCCGGGATCACCCGGCCGCAATTGGCGACCCCGCGGCGCACCCGCTCGGCAATCTCGTCGGCCCGCCGCCCTTCCGCACCGTGCAGCAGGACCGCGAATTCCTCGCCCCCCAGCCGGGCGGCGATGCCGGCCTCGCCCACCACCGTCCGGATGATCGCCCCCAGCTCCTTCAGCACGGCATCGCCGGTGGCATGGCCGAAATCGTCGTTCACCGCCTTGAAGTGGTCGACATCGATGAACAGGATCGCCCCCTGATCGCGGGCGGCGACCTGTTCCGCCACCAGCCGCCGGGCCTCGGCGAAGAAGGTCCGCCGGTTGAACAGACCGGTCAGGTCGTCGATCTTCGACAACCGGTCCAGTTCCAGCGCCATCTCGCGCAGTTTGACATTCTGGCCGATGAAGAAGAAACCAAGGGGATAGCCGACGATCAGTACGATGATCGTGGTCAGCACGATGTCCAGCGGCAGGCGATCGAATTCAAAATACCAGTAGAAGAAGGCCGTCAGCAGATCCGCCCCGGCCACCGCGACGCAGATCATCAGCGTCACCTGCCGGAAGACCGACATCGAACTCAGCTTATGGGTCCAGGACCCGGCCTTGATCTGCATGCGCTGCCCCTTCCTCTGCGTCCAGGACATACACCGGACGCGGCATCAGGAAAAGCGCAGAACCGTGACGATGCGACAGGTTCAACTCAGACGGGCGCCATCCGGCACGTCATGATCCGGGGCGATCAGGCTGATCCGCCCTTCGGCATCGGCGAAGCCCAGCACCAGCACCTCCGACAGGAAGCGGCCGATCTGCCGGGGCGGGAAGTTCACCACCGCGGCGACCTTGCGGCCGACCAGCGTTTCGGGCGTGTAGAGATGGGTGATCTGGGCCGAACTCCGCTTCTCGCCGATCCCGGGCCCGAAATCGATCCACAGCTTGATCGCCGGCTTGCGGGCCTCGGGATAGGGCTCGGCGCGCAGCACGGTTCCGGCACGGATGTCGACCTTCAGAAAATCGTCGAAGCCGATCTGAGAGGCAGGGCTGGCATCGGTCATGGGGCGGGGCACCTCGGCGGACATCGAAGATGTCGCCATCCTGCCCCGGAACGGCCGAAGGGCGCCACCCCCTTGCGGGAGCGGCGCCCTTCGAAACCTGTCGGTGACCAGACCGGGCGGCGATGCGCCCGGCGCCGGATCACTTCACGACGGCGAGGGTCTTCACCTCGTCGACGCTCTCGATGAAGCGCTTGTTGAGGACGTCGAACGCCTCACCCTGCGACTTCGTCGCCAGCTCGGTCAGCTCGCGGGCGTTGGCAACGGCCTTCTCGACCGCGGCCTTCACGACCTCGGCCTGCTTCTCGGCCTTCGCCTCGACGGTGCCGGCGTTCATGACTTCCTGGGTGGCCTTCCAGGCGTCCTCGAACGAGGCGCGGGCAACTTCGGCCTGGCGCTTGGCCAGGGCCTGGAAGCCCTCGGCGATCAGCTTGTTCGCCTGGGCAACCGCTTCGTAGTTGCGGCGGGCGGTGCTCATCATCGCCTCGACGTCGACGGCCGGAACCGCCGGCATCTTGAACTCGCCGAACATCTTGGTGTAGTCGAGGGGATTGATCTTCTCGGCCATTTCAAAACCTCCGTTCGCCTTTGCGACCGATGGCATGGCTTGGCATCAGGTCGCTCGCGGCGCAGCGTCGGGGTTTATGCTGCGCTGCAAAATCCTCAGCCATATATGCGGCATCGGACCCGGAAGGTCAAGGGCGGTTTTTGCATTGCACAAAAATGGCGGCGCGATGACGGGCGCAGGCGACCCCGCTTTGCGGTTGCGTGGAAATCGCCGGGGTCGTCATCCCGCAGCGGGGGTGTCGGCGGCCGGAGAGGCCCCGGCGGATGGCTCGGCTCCGGGGCGGCCCCCACGCCGCCCGCCGGCCATCCGGCCGGCCATGCGCGACCAGCGCCCGGCCCGGTCGAGCAGGCGGTCCAGCGTCTTCATGGTCTTCGCCCGGTCCTCGCTGTCGTCCTTCAGCCAGGCGCGCAGCGTGGCGAGATAGATCGCAGCCAGGCCCTGACGTCGGGCCAGCCCGGCGATGCCGCGGGATTCAAGCCCGGCCGCGGCGGCCAGCCATCCCATGCTGCGTTGCAGGCGCATCCCCTGCCCGCAGATCAGATCCAGCGCCGGAATGCCGCGGTCGGACCGGTCGGCCAGGCGCTGCATCACCGTCCGGTGCGGCTCCAGCGCATCCAGCCGTGCCATGATCAGCGCCATCAGCCGGTCCTTCACCGGCTGGGCGGCGAAGTCTTCGGGTTCATCCTCGGCCTCGGTCAGCATGGCGCGATCGATGCGGCGCGAGAAGGCGTCCAGAATCTCGGAGACGGAGCCGACATGCCCCGACAGTTCGGACAGCGACATCCCCGCCTCTTCGGCGATGCCGGCCAGCGTCAGCCCGTCCCAGCCGTCGACGGCGGCACGGGCGAGGGCTGCGTCGATGATCCGGGCCTCGGCGTCCTTGACCTTGGGCATGGGGCGTCCTCCTGGGTTGATGGACGAGGGCGGAACTGCCTCTGTTCAAACATAGTTGATGCGGCGGTCCATACCAGATCGAAAGCCTGTGAGAAATTCGGACCATTCCGGTGCGGATTGGCGTTCCCACCGGACACGGGATATGGAATCCTGTACATTCACGATGTTGCGAAGGCCATGAGAGTCTGGAGGGACGTCATGATCGACCGGCTGACCAGGAATGTCCGTGCCGCGGGTCGCAGCCAGGATCGCGGCGACACCCGCTATTTCTCGGCCGTCCAGCGCCAGCCCCTGCTGACCCGCGAGGAAGAGGCCGATCTGGCCATGCGGGTGAAGGCCGGTGACCGCGAGGCTGCCGATATTCTGGTCCGCAGCCATCTGCGCCTGGTGATCAAGGTCGCCTCGCGCTACCGCAATTACGGCCTGCCGATGAACGAGCTGGTCCAGGAAGGCTCCATCGGGCTGATGCAGGCGGTGGAGCGGTTCGATCCCGAACGCGGGGTCCGGCTCGCCACCTATGCCATGTGGTGGATCAAGGCCGCGATCCAGGACTATATCCTGCGATCCTGGTCGATGGTGCGCATCGGCACCACCGCCGCCCAGAAGGCGCTGTTCTTCAACCTCCGCAAGCTGAAGGCCCGCCTGCGGCGCAGCGACGAAACCCGCGCCTCGGAAAGCCTGGACCCGACCGATGTCGGCCAGATCGCCACCACGCTGGGCGTGCGCGACCGCGACGTGCGGATGATGGAGATGCGGCTCTCGGGCGGCGACCAGTCGCTGAACGCGCCGATGTCGGCCGACAGCGGCGATGAATGGCTGGATCAGCTGGCCGACGACAAGCCCGACCAGGAAGAGCAGCTGGTCGAACGCGATCTGGCCTCGTTCCGCAAGCGCATCGTCCGCGGCGCGCTGGGGGCGCTGAATGCCCGCGAACGGCTGATCATCACCCGCCGTCATCTGGCCGAGGCCTCGGCGACGCTGGATGCGCTGGGCTCGGAACTCGGCATCTCGAAAGAGCGGGTGCGCCAGATCGAAAGCCGGGCGATGCGCAAGCTGGCCGATCTGGTGGAGCCGCAGCTGCGCAAGGCCCTGGGTCGCTCCGGCAGCCCGGCCTGATACGGCCGATCCGACACGGCATCGCAAGAGGGGGCAGCCGCCCCCTCTTCTGCTTTGCGTCCCGGTTACCTCAGCTTTCCGTTCCGGTTACCTCAGGGCCGCAGCGATATTGCCGCCGTCGACCGTGGTGACTGAGCCGGTGGTCTTCTGCGCCAGCGCCAGATCCACGAAAGCCTGGGCGACATCGGCCGCCGTCACCTCGCGCCCCAGCAGGTTGCCGCCCATGTAATCCGCCTCGCTGAGGCCGCGGGCCTTGGAGCGCGCGGCCACCATCTCGTCGGTCAGCAGCCCCGACCGCACCCGGTCGGCATTGACCGCATTCGAGCGGATGCCGTCGCGGCCGTGATCGAGCGCATATTGCCGCGACAGGAACAGCGTCGCCGCCTTGGGCAGGCCATAGGGGCCGAAATCCGGGCCCGGATTGACCGCCTGTTTCGAGGCATTGAACAGCAGCTGGCCGCCGAAGCCCTGGGCTTTCATCACCTTCACCGCCGCCTGGGCGGCGCGCTGATGGCCGTAGAAATTCAGCTCGAAGCTCTGGCGCAGCACCGCCTCGTCCACTTCGCCGATCCGGCCCTGCCAGGCGGCACCGGCATTGCTGACCAGAATGTCGAGCCCGCCGAAGCGCGCCACCACCGCTTCGATCGCGGCAGTCACCGAGGCCGGGTCGGTCACGTCGCAGGCGATGCCGATACCGCCCAGCGGCCTGGCCACCCCGGCTGCCGCCTCGGGGTTCAGATCCAGCACCGCCACCTCGGCACCGGCGGCGGCAAAGGCCCGGGCGGTGGCCGCACCGATTCCCCCTGCCCCGCCGGTGACGGCAACGATCCGGCGCTGCAGCGGCTTCTCGCCGCCCTTGCCCAGCTTCGCCTGTTCCAGCGACCAGTATTCCACATCGAAGAGATCGGCTTCGGAAATGCTCTCGAAGCGGCCGATGCCCTCGGCACCGGTGATCACCTCGATCGCGGCCTCGTAGACATCGGCCGCAATCCGCGCCTCCTTCGACGACTTGCCGAGCGCGAAGATGCCGAGCCCCTTCACCGCCACGATCCGCGGCATGGGGTCGAGCTCGGTTTTGATGCCGCCGAGCCGCGCATTGTTGCGGGCGAAATAGGCGTGATAGGCCTCGACATAGCGGCCGAGCGCCGCCTCTGCCGCCGCCCTGAAGCCCGCGAGGTCATCCGCCCTGGGGGACGGCAGGATCAGCGGGGCCGGCTTGGTGCGGATCACATGATCCGGCGTCGCGACCCCTGAATTGGCGATGCGGTCCAGATCGACGGCATTGACGAAGGCCATCACCGCCGGTCCGGCGCGATGTTCCAGAACGAAAGGCCGACACCCGCCCTCGGCGGCAGGGTCGGCCAGCGCCGTCAGGCCGCGCAGCACCGGCGCCACCGCGGCAACCGGCGCCAGCCCCGCCGGAACGGCCGCCTGGACCAGCGTCCGCCGGCCGCGGGCCAGCCGTTCTTCGGCCATCGACACGAAATCGATCATCAGCTCATAGGCGGTGCGGCCGTCGTCGTCGAAGCTGAAGATGCCGTGCTTCAGCAGCACCATGCCCTTGACGCCCGGCGTCTCGCGCACGATCCGCGCCGCGGTCCTGGCCAGCAGAAAGCCCGGCATGATGTAGGGGATATAGGCGACCCGGTCGCCATACAGCTCGCGGACGATCGCCTCGCCATCCGGCTGATCGGTCAGCGACAGCACCGCATTGGCATGGGTGTGGTCGATGAATTTCTGCGGCAGGAAGGCATGGAGCAGGGTCTCGACCGAGGGGTTGGGGGCGGTCGAGTCCAGCAGGTTCAGCCGCTGGACATTGACCATCTCTTCGTCGGTCAGCGCCTCCAGCCGCTCCAGCCGGCGCAGTGGCTCCAGCCGCACCGCCGGCAGGCCTGCGGGTTCGATCACCCCCATATCCCAGCCGCTGCCCTTCACGCACAGCACGTCCAGCGGATCGCCCAGGATGTCGGTCATCCGGGTCTTGACCGAGGTGTTGCCGCCGCCATGCAGCACCAGTCGCGGATCGGAGCCGAGCAGCCGGGTGGTATAGACCCTGAGCGCCAGATCCTCGTTCACACCCTGATCGACATAGCGGGCGACCATGGCGGCCGCATCGGCATCGGACCAGCGGTTCTGCATCGTCTTCACCTCAGCTTCAATTCGCAGGCAGGCCGGTTCGGGTGCGCGGTCACTCGGCCGCGGCACGCTCGGGATAAAGGCCGCGCAGCCCCTCGGCCGAAGCGGCACAGACGCCGCGTTCGGTGATCAGCCCGGTGACCAGCCGGCCCGGGGTCACGTCGAAGGCCGGGTTGGCGGCGGGGCTGTCCTCGATCACCGTCACATCGGCGATGCCGCCATCGGGCAGCCGCCCGCGCACCACCGTCACCTCGGTCGCCGACCGTTCCTCGATCGGGATGTCGCGCACGCCGTCGGCGATCCGCCAGTCGATGGTCGGATAGGGCAGCGCCACATAGAACGGCACGCCGTTGTCATGGGCGGCCAGCGCCTTCAGATAGGTGCCGATCTTATTGCAGACATCGCCATTGGCGGCGACCCGGTCGGTGCCGACGATGCACATGTCGACCCGGCCGTGCTGCATCAGATGCCCGCCGGCATTGTCGGCGATCACGGTATGGGGCACGCCGGCCCAGCGCATCTCCCAGGCGGTCAGATAGGCGCCCTGGCTGCGCGGCCGGGTCTCGTCCACCCAGACATGCACAGGGATCCCGCGGGCATGGGCCAGGAAGATGCCGGCCAGCGCCGTGCCCCAGCCCACCGTCGCCAGGAAGCCGGCATTGCAATGGGTCAGGATCTCCACCGGCCGGCTGCGGCCGATCGCCTCGTAACGCGCCTCGATCAGCCGGAAGGCGTTCTCACCGATCGCCCGGTTGATCGCCACATCTTCGTCAGAAATCTCCCGCGCGCGGGCATAGGCGGCATCGGCCCGCGCCGCTTCCGGCAGCGGCGTCACCCGTTCGCGCAGATCATCCAGCGCCCAGCGCAGGTTGATCGCGGTTGGCCGGGTCGCGAACAACCGGTCATAGGCGGTGGCGATCATGGCATCCGACGGGTCTTCCGCCAGCGCCAGCGCCATGCCGTAGGCGCCCACCGCACCGATCAGCGGCGCGCCGCGCACCAGCATGTCGCGGATGGCGGTTTCGGCATCGGTCAGGCTGGTCAGCCGGACGTCCACGGTCTCGAAGGGCAGCCGGGTCTGGTCCAGGATGCCGACGGTCCGCCCGTCGGCTTCCAGCCAGACGGTGCGGTGGGTGAAACGGCTCTCGTCCATGGGGCGGGGCTCCGGATCTCTGTGGGCGGATCAGGCGCCGAGCACGCGGCCGGCGACGGCGTCGAGCCGGGCGAGCAGCTCGGGATCGCGCTTCTCGGGCGCGGTGATCAGGGCATGATCGAGCGCCGTGTGGCAGCCGGCGTGGCAGGGCTCGCGGCGGTCGGCCAGCGCGGGCGCCACCTCTTTCACCAGGGCGCGGGCATGATCGGCATTGCCCAGCAGCACCTTCACCACCTGCTCCACCGTCACCTTGTCGTGCTCGGGATGCCAGCAGTCGAAATCGGTCACCATGGCGACGGTCGCGTAGCACAGCTCCGCCTCGCGGGCGAGCTTGGCCTCGGGCATGTTGGTCATGCCGATGACGCTCGCCCCCCAGCTGCGATAGAGCTTCGATTCCGCAAGCGTCGAGAATTGCGGGCCTTCCATGGCGATATACGTGCCGCCGCGGCGGATATCGAGACCGAGCCGCTGGCCCGCCGCCTCCACCGCATCGCCCAGACGCCGGCAGACCGGATGGGCCATGGAGACATGGGCGACGCAGCCTTTGGTGAAGAAGCTCTTCTCACGCGCAAAGGTGCGGTCGATGAAATCGTCGACGATGACGAAAGTGCCGGGCGGCAGATCCTCTTTCAGCGAGCCGACCGCCGAGACCGACAGGATCTCGGTCACGCCCGCCCGCTTCATCGCATCGACATTCGCACGGTAGTTGAGGTCGGACGGCGCATGGACATGGCCGCGGCCATGGCGCGGCAGGAAGACCAGCTGCACATCGCCCAGGCGGCCGAACATCAACTCGTCCGAGGGGGCCCCGAAGGGCGAGGAGATCCGCCGCCAGCCGATATCGGTCAGGCCCGGAATGTCGTAGACGCCGCTGCCGCCGATGATGCCGATCACCGGGCGGCCGTCGCTGCCCAATCCGATGCCTGCGCCCGCTGCACTGGTCGATGCCATGCCCGTCACCCCTCGTCTGGTTCGTCTCGTCATCCGGCCCCGGATCCATCCGCGGGCCCTGCTCTTCCCGGCTGCTCGCATTCTGCGTGGTTCGGCAGGAATTTTCTACCCTGCGTTAAGCACCCGCCACCAGGTTCCCGCGACACGGCGCCCTTTCCTGCACATCCGGAGCGGCACACCCTGGCCGAGCCGTGGCCTGAATGCAACAATCCGAAAAGCGACAGGGGCCCGAAACGCAACGGGGGCCCGAAACGCAACGGGGGCCTGAAACGCAACGGGGGCCGCCCCTCCGCAAAAGGGCGACCCCCGTTTCGATCCGGTCGGATCAGTCAGGCTGCATCAATGGATGCGGGCCCAGATCCGCCGCTTGGCAACGTAGAACACGATGGTCAGCGCAATCAGGAACAGGATCACCTTGATACCGGTCTGCTTGCGCTCTTCCATCTTCGGCTCGGCAAGCCAGGTCAGGAACACCGTCACGTCGTGGGTCATCTGCTCCACGGTCGCCGGCGTGCCGTCGCCATAGGGCACCATGTCGGCTGCCAGCGGCGGCGGCATGCCGATCTGATGGCCCGGGAAGTAGGCGTTGTAATACATGCCGGGCCGCACTTCCATGCCCGCCGGCGGCTCGGTATAGCCGGTCAGCAGCGCATAGATGTAGTGCTCGCCACCCAGACGGGCCTTCGCCATCAGCGACAGGTCCGGCGGATAGGCACCGCCATTGGAGGCGCGGGCCTGCTTCTCGTTGGCATAGGGGCTGGGCCAGCGATCCGAGGCGACGGCCGGGCGCATGAACATGTCGCCATTGTCGTCCGGGCCGTCCTGGACCTGCTTCTTCGCCGCAATCGCCTTGATCTCGTCCTCGTTGTAGCCGAGGTCGGCAAGGTTGCGGAATGCCAGATACTTGGCCGAGTGGCAGGCCGAGCAGACCTGTTCGAAGACCTGGAAGCCGCGCTGCGCCGCCGCACGGTCATAGGTGCCGAACGGGCCCTCGTGGCTGAACGAGACCTCGGGCAGTTCGACCGCTTCGGCAGCGATCGCGGTGGCCTGGACGCCCATCAGGGCGCCGAGGCCGGCGAGGGTGCTGATCAGGAGCTTACGCATCACGCCTTCTCCATCGCGCGGTCACCGAGCACGGCAGAGGCGATGCTCTCGGGCAGCGGCCGAGGCCGTTCGAACCAGCCGAGCAGCGGCAGCAGCACCAGGAAGTGCAGGAAGTACCAGGCCGTGGCGATCTGGCCGATGACCACCGCCACACCTTCCGCCGGCTGACCACCCGCCCAGCCGAGCGCCAGGATGTCGACCACCAGCAGCAGGTAGAAGACCTTGAACACCGGGCGGAACTTCGCACTGCGAACCCGCGAGGTGTCCAGCCAGGGCAGCAGGAACAGCACGAAGATCGCGGCGAACATCAGCAGCACGCCGCCGAGCTTGCTCGGGACCGAGCGCAGGATCGCGTAGAACGGCAGGAAGTACCATTCGGGCACGATATGCGCCGGCGTGACCAGCGGGTTGGCCGGGATGTAGTTATCCGGCTCGCCGAAGAAGTTCGGTGCGAAGAACAGGAAGACGGCAAAGAAGGTCAGGAACACGCCCAGCCCGAACAGATCCTTGATCGTGTAATACGGGTGGAAGGGAATGACGTCCTTCTTGGTCTTCTTGTCGATGCCCAGCGGGTTGTTGGAGCCGTGCGTGTGCAGCGCCGCCAGATGCAGAACCACCACGCCGACGATCACGAAGGGCAGCAGGTAATGCAGGCTGAAGAAGCGGTTCAGCGTGGGGTTGTCGACCGAGAAGCCGCCCCAGAGCCAGGTCACGATGCTCTCACCCACCAATGGTATGGCCGAGAACAGGTTGGTGATCACGGTGGCGCCCCAGAAGCTCATCTGACCCCAGGGGAGCACATAGCCCATGAAAGCGGTCGCCATCATGAGCAGCAGGATGATCACGCCCAGCCACCACAGGATCTCACGCGGGGCCTTGTACGAGCCGTAATACAGACCGCGGAAGATGTGGATGTAGACGATGATGAAGAACATCGACGCGCCGTTGGCATGCGCATAGCGCAGCAGCCAGCCGAAATTCACGTCGCGCATGATGCGCTCGACGCTGTCGAAGGCGAGTGACGTGTGCGCGGTATAGGCCATGGCCAGCACGATGCCGGTCACGATCTGCAGGACCAGCGCGATGCCCGCCAGCGAACCGAAGTTCCACCAGTAATTCAGATTCCGCGGCGCCGGGTACTCGATCAAGTGTTCCCGCGCGAAGGAGATGATCGGCAAACGGTGGTCGATCCAGTTCGACACACGGCTGCCGGTCGAGGGACTGCTCATCGCCTAACCCCAACCCTGTTCTTGGTTTTACCCGATGCGGATGGTGTTGTCGTCCAGGAACGCATATTCCGGGACGGCGAGGTTCGCGGGTGCCGGACCCTTGCGGATGCGGCCCGACGTGTCGTAATGCGAACCATGGCACGGGCAGAACCAGCCGTCGTAATCGCCCTGGTAGCCCAGCGGGACGCAGCCCAGATGGGTGCAGACGCCGACGACCACCAGCCATTCCGGCTTTTCGACGCGATCCGCATCGGGCTGCGGATCGGGCAGGTCGGCCACATTGACCGCCCGGGCCTCCTCGATCTCCTTCTCGGTCCGGTGACGGATGAACACCGGCTTGCCGCGCCAGGTGATGGTCACCGACTGACCGGCCTCGATCTGGGAGATGTTCACTTCAGTGGACGACAACGCCAGAACGTCCGCCGCCGGATTCATGCTGTCGATCAGCGGCCATGCCAGAGCCGCGGCACCCACCGCAGCGCCGCCGCCCGCCAGCAGCATCAGGAAGTCGCGGCGCGTGGCATCGTCACCATGGTCGTGGTGGCCGTCGCCGGATGGCACCGTGTTCGCCATTTCGCAAACCTTTCGTCGCTCTCACACCTTATCGGGCGTAAAGCCTCGGTCTCGCCTGCGGTCGCACGGGATCCGGCCGAACACCGCTCACTCCGTCCCCGCCGTTTCCCCGTTCCCGGGGATCCGCCGATATACACGGATACTGTCCGCGGCACCCGGACTGGTGGATGCGTCAGGTTGTCGCACCACCATAGGGTGGCCTTGCGAAGCCCCGACGTCGTTCCTTTTCCTCCCGTCGATCACGGCCACTCGTCCAACGCCCGAAGCGAGGCACCACCTCTTGCCCGAACGGGTCGGATTACTGCCGTGTCGCAAAGGGGTATACCGAAAAAACGCCCTCTTTGCAAAGGATGCCCCCCTGGGCATGTTACAGACGCCTACGCGATCCGTCGCCCGTCATCGGTGTCCCGCCCCGATATTTTTCCGCCGACCGCGGCAAGAGAGACACGTCTCCTTCACCCGGAGCCCGCCATGCGCCTCGCCCTGTACGAACCGGACATCCCCGGAAATGCCGGAACCTGCATAAGGCTGTGCGCGTGCCTGGGCATCGGCATCGACATCATCGAGCCCTGCGGTTTCATTCTGTCGGATGCCCGCATGAAGCGGGCGGGCATGGATTATGCCCAGCGTGCGACGATCCGTCGCCATGCCGACTGGGCCGGTTTCGTCGCGGCACGCAGCGCCGAGGCCCCGGAAGGCCGCCTGGTGCTGGCCACCACCCGCGGCGCGGTGCCGCATACCGATTTCGCCTTCCGGCCCGGCGACGTGCTGCTGATGGGCAGCGAAACCGCCGGCGTGCCCGATGCCGTGCACGACGCGGTCGATGCCCGGGTGCGGATCGCGATGGTGCCCGGCATGCGATCGCTGAATGTCGCCGTGGCCGCATCCATGATATTGGGAGAGGCACTGCGCCAGACCGGTGGATTTCCGGCAGAGCCGGTCGCCTGCCCGCCCCAGCCAGTCCTCCCCGAGGAGACCAGCCGATGAGTTTCGACGCCCGCGCCGTGCTCGACGCCCGCGCCCGCACCAGCCCGCCCGAGGATCCGGAGGTCGCGGCCGAACGCCGCCAGGCCGCATCGGGCTGGTTCCGCGAGCTGCGCGACCGGCTCTGCGCGGCGTTCGAGGCGATCGAGGATGATTATGCCGGGCCGATGAACCCGGATCTCGCCCCCGGCCGGTTCGAGCGCACGGCGTGGGAACGGCCGGGCGGCGGCGGCGGCGAGATGTCCGTCATGCGTGGCCGGGTGTTCGAAAAGGTCGGCGTGAACATCTCGGTCGTCCATGGCGGCTTCTCGCCCGAATTCGCGAAGCAGATCCCCGGCGCCGACCGCGACCCGGCCCCCGGCGGTGCCGATGGCGCCGGCGCGCAGTTCTGGGCTGCGGGGGTGTCGCTGGTGGCGCATATGTGGTCGCCGCATGTGCCGGCCGCCCATATGAACACCCGCCATATCCGCACCACGCTCGGCTGGTTCGGCGGCGGCGGCGACCTGACCCCGATCACCCCGCACGCCCCCGATACCGCGCGCTTCCACGGGGCGTTCAAGGCCGCCTGCGACGCCCATGACGCCGATTACTATCCGCGCTTCAAGGCCTGGTGCGACGACTATTTCTTCCTGCCCCATCGCGGCGAGACCCGCGGCGTGGGCGGCATTTTCTACGACTATCTGGACAGCGGCGACTGGGCGCGCGACTTCGCCTTCACCCGCGATGTCGGGCTCGCCTTCCTGGATGCCTATCCTGCGATCATCCGGGCCCATATGAACCGGTCCTGGACCGAGGCCGAGCGCGACTATCAGTTGATCCGCCGCGGCCGCTATGCCGAATTCAACCTGCTCTACGACCGGGGCACCCAGTTCGGCCTGAAGACCGGCGGCAACACCGAGGCGATCCTGATGTCCATGCCACCGCATGCGAAGTGGCCCTGAGCCGCGGGGCCGTCTGCTCAGCTTTCAGCCCCGCGCCTGACCGCCCAGACCGCCAGCACGACCAGTGCGGCGGCGCCCGCCACCATGGGCAGGCCGTGCATCGACAGCATTTCGGTGGCGAGGCCGGCGGCGGCCGGGCCGGCGAAACCGCCCAGCGTGTAGCAGAAGGCGATCGCGGTCATGGCCGCACTCATCCGCATCTCGTCGACCCGGGCGCCCGCCTCGATCACCGCCAGCGTGTTCAGCCCGCCGACCGCGCCCCCCCACAGGAAGGCGATCAGCCAGGGCAGGATCGCGTCGTCGGCCAGCGGCAGCAGGATCGCCCCCAGGATGACGGCGGTCGCCGCCAGCGCCTGGGCCCGGTCGAAGCCCAGCCGGTCGGCGATGGCGCCGAGCGGGATCTGCAGGATCGTGCCGCCGGCGCCGAAGGCGGTGGCGAAGAGCGGGGCCGCCACCGCCCCCATGCCGGCCGCCGCGGCGTAAAGCGGCAGGAAGGCGATGGAGGCGGTCTCGGCCACGCCGCAGGCGAAGGCTGCGGTCAGCGCCACCGGCAGCAGCCGCACCAGCCCCCAGCCCGATCGCCGGCCGGCGCCGTCGCGGACGGGCGCGACGCCCGGCCGGCCGTCGAAGCCCAGCCGTTTCAGCACCACCAGCGGCGGGATCGCCGCCGCCATCACCGCGGCCGCCGCCAGGAAAGGCAGGCTGCCCTGATGGCCCGTCAGCGCCACCAGCCCGGGGCCGAGCGCGATGCCCAGCCCCATCAGGGTTTCGTGGGTGCCGATGGCACGACCGCGGATCGCCTCTGGCGCGATGCGCACGATCCAGGTGTCGCAGGCGATCCAGCGCAGGATCAGCCCGATGCCGGCAAGCGCGTTCAACCCCGCCAGGGCGAACGGATCTTCCACCACCGCCATGCCGCCGAGCGCCGCGATCCCCACGATCAGCGCCAGGGCCACCGTTCCCGCCAGCCCCAGCCGGGCGATGATCGCCGGCACGAAGCGCGAAACCAGCAGGATCATCGCCCAGGGGGCTGCCGCCACCAGGCCGATGGTGCCGGCATCGACGCCGCGCCCGTCGAGCATCAGCGCCAGCAACGGCGCAGTCGCCCCGATCTGGACGATCTGGGCAAGCCCTGACAGCAGGTTGACCGCCACAAGCCCGACCATGACCCGGGGCTGCTTGCGATCGTCGTCGCGGGACACGGCCGCCGGCCGGTCGGAATTGGTCGAGGAGGCGGTCATCGGGGGGAGACCTCGGAGGGCGCGGTTCGGGAGGAAACGATCCTGCAGCTGAAACGATTATCACGGCATCGTCGTCAACTTATAATTATGATTCTCAGGTGCGTTCTATTATAGATAGATGAATTCGCACCCCGGATCCACGACCGAAATGGTTCGTCCCATGATCCCCTTATCCCCCGCCGACGACGCCGCCCCGGAAACATCCGCCGGGACGGATACGCGAGACGACGCCCTCGACACGCTGCGCGACTGGATGGTCAGCGGCCTCGGCTGTGTCGCCGGCCGCCGCGAGTTCCTCCGCAACCGCTATTACATCGCCCCGGTCGCGACCCCCGACGACGTGCGCCGCGCCTTCACGGGTTTCGTGGAAGCCCTGGAGGCGCGCCGCACGGTCGCCGGGCTGTTCGTGGCCACCCGCCCCGATGGCGGCATGCTGCCGCCGGAACCGGTCGCCACCGCCATCCGGCGCATGGCCGATCTGATGTCGGTGCTGACCACCCGCCCGCCCGAGGTCCTGGTCGATGGCGGCCAGCTGAACCGCGCGATCGAGCTGACCTGCCCGGTCACCAACCGGCGGCTGCTCTTCGACGATTTCGATGCCGTCGCCTTCTGCCCGGCGGCAGCCGATCCGGGCGATCCGCTCTACGACCCGATGATGGCGGCGCCCGTGATCTGCGCCAACCTCAATTCCGACGTCTATGCCTTTTCGATGTTCACCCGCGATCTCTGCCTGCAGGCGCATGACTGCGAAGTGTTCGAGATTGCGGATCACCGCCCCCGCCGGGCCCTGTTCGCCCGGGCCTCGGAGCTGTGGCAGCGCTTTGCCGAGCGCACGGTGCGGAACTATGTCTCGATCACCGATACCGGCCTCTGCCCCACCTATCTGGATACCGATCGTCACCACTGGTATGCCAGCCATCAGGATCCCGCCTTCGCCGAGATGCGCAAGGAGCTGTACCGCCACGACATGCCGGTGCTGTATACCGGCCGCATCCTGCGGCGCTGGATCGCCTGGTTCGAGGGGGGCGATGCGGCAGAGGAGGCACATTTCGAACCCTCGGCCCTCACCCCCGCCGGCTGCCCGGTGCATGGCGTCGGCCGCAGCTGAACGGCCTGGCTGACGCTTTCGCCTAGCGGCCGCCCCCGCCCGTGCTGCTGCCCCCGCCCGCACTGGTACCGATGGGCACGAAGCGGCGCCGCGCCTCGGCAAGGCAGGCGCCGCGGTCGGGGACGAAGCCCTCGTCCAGCCACCAGGCCTCGATCTCGGACAGCGCCTGCCCCAGACCGGGGCCGGGCTTCAGGCCAAGCGCGATCAGATCGGCGCCGCCCAGCGGCAGATGCGGCTGGCTCCAGCCCGACAGCGCCCCGATCGCCGACCGGAACCCGGCCTCGTCGTCGGCCGCCAGCGTGCCGCGGGCCTGTGCCCGGGCCCAGCCGGCGAACAGCCGGTCGCGGATGGTGGTGATCCCCTCGCGATAGGCGGCCACCCGCACCGTCATCGGGCTCGGCGGTCTGGCCGGCAGGCGGGCCGTCGCCTCGGCCACCGCCCCCACCCGGGCCGCCAGCTGGTTCGACGGTTTCAGCCGCTCGATCCGCCGGCGCCAGTGGTCGACGGCCCCGAAGGCCGGGCCGCAGGTGGCCGTCAGCACCGCCAGCCGGCGTGCGGCATCGGCCATGTCCAGCGCCTCTTCGATCGCGATCAGCGCGTCCAGGGGCCCCGTGTCGACGATCCCGCCCAGCACCTGGTCGAGCACGCCCAGATCGGCCATCAGCAGCAGAATGCCGTCGCCGCCGGCCACGCGCGGTCCGCCCAGAATCCGCAGGAATTCCTCGCGGATCCGCTCGCCAGACAGCGCCTGGATGCGCTCGGCGAATTCCCGGCAGGCATCGACGGCCGCCCGGTCGGGCTCGCCGCGGCCCAGCCGCGCCTGGAAGCGGAAGAAGCGCAGAATGCGCAGGATGTCTTCCAGGATCCGCCGCCGGGCATCGCCGATGAACCGCACCCGCCCCGCCGCCAGATCCGACAGCCCGTCGAAGGGATCGTAGAGCCGGCCGGCAAGGTCCAGCGACATGGCATTCACGGTGAAGTCGCGCCGCCGGGCATCCTCGGCCCAGTCGCGGCTGAAGGCCACCACCGCCCGCCGCCCGTCGGTGGCGACGTCGCGGCGCAGCGTCGTCACCTCCACCGGAAACCGGTCGGCGATCAGCGTAACGGTCCCGTGCTCGATGCCGGTCGGCACCGCCTTGATCCCGGCGGCGGCGGCCGCCGCCATCACCGCCGGCGGCTCCAGGGTCGTGGCGACGTCGATATCGCCGATGGGGTCGCCCGAGATCAGGTCGCGGACGGCACCACCCACGAAGCGCGCCTCGCCGCCCGCGGCCGCCAGCGCCGCGAAGACCCGGCGCACGGGCGCCGCCGCCATCTCGGGCGGCAGCACGACATCGGTTCGGACGGGATCGGTGCGCGCGGGCAGAAGGGGTTCGGGGGCGTCGGCCATGATGCGGGGGTCACGCTGGAGCGGGGGACGGACGGTAAGGCGAAGATGGGCGCGGTCAGTCCTGCCCGTAATGGCCCGGGACGATCCGGCCGTCCTCCACCCTGGGTGGAACATAGACGCCCGGGTCGGGCCGGGGACCGACCGCATGGCCCACCAGGAACAATGCCGCCGCCAGCACCACCACCGCAAGCCCGGTGACCCAGACCGGCGGCGCATCGGGCCGGCTGCCCCGCTGCCGCTCCACCCGTCCGGCCCAGGCCATCCAGGCGGCATAGGCAAGGAAGGGGGCAAGGAAGGGCAGGATATAGGTCAGCAGGATCCGCATCGCCCGGCCTAGCCCGCCCCGGCCGTCATGGTGCCGGCGGCGGCGAAATCGGCGACCCTGGGGCCGGGCATGCGGCCTTCGCCATCGGTGTCCTTCAGCGACAGCCCGGCATCCAGCACCCGGGTCAGATTGACCAGCATGCCCGCGGTCGCCCCCCAGATGTAGTAGCGCCCGAAGGGAAAGGCATACCAGTGGCGCACCACCCCGCCGCGTTCCAGCGAATGGCGCTTGCGGTTGCGCGGGTCCATGAAGAAGGCGAGCGGCACCTCGAAGACGTCGGCGACCTCGAAGGGATCGGGGATCACCTCGAAGGGCGGCGTCACCAGGCCCACGATCGGCACCACATGGAAGCCGGTGATGGTTTCGTAGGTGTCCAGCCGGCCGATGATCCGGATATGGTCGCGGGTGACGCCGATCTCTTCCCGGGTCTCGCGAAGGGCCGTGTCCACCGCATCGATATCGCCCTCGTCCACCCGGCCGCCGGGAAAGGCGACCTGGCCCGCATGGGCATGCAGATGCTGGGTGCGCTGGGTCAGCAGCACGGTCAGCCCCCCGGACCGTTCCACCAGCGGCACCAGCACGGCCGCCGGCCGCTTGGCGCCGCCATGGCGGGAGCCGGGGTTGAGCACATAGTCGCCGTTCACCGCCGGCATCGCCGGGTCGATGCCGGCGGCATTGGGCTCGTTGAACAGGGCGGCGATATCGGCACCGGTGGTCATGCGCGGCCTCCGGCGCGGCGCGGCTGCTCGGCGAGTTCGATATCGGGGGAGCCCAGATAATGGGTCAGACCGGCACTTTTCACCGCCAGCAATTCCTCTCCGGTTTCGGGCGAAATAGCCAGATCGGCTATATTGACCAGTTCATAATAGACGGAACGGCTAAGCAGCGCCTCCAGCCCGCGGCCGACCGCCAGATAGGGGGCGGGGTCACCGCTTTCGGGGCGCGGGCGCAGCACCAGCGGGTGGTCGGCGTCAAGCGGCACCTCGGTATCGACATTGGTGCCGAAGATGATCCGGGCGTCGTCTCCCTCGCCCTCGATGCGCATGGCGGTCACGATATAGGCGGCGTCCTCGACCTGGATGCGGCATTTTTCGACCGGGGTCTCCAGCCAGTAGTCGCCATCCTGGTCGCGGTGGAGCACGGTCGAGAACAGCTTGACCAGCGGCATCCGGCCGATCGGCGTGCCCTGGTAGAACCAGGTGCCGTCGCGGGCGATGCGCATGTCGATATCGCCGCAGAAGAACGGCCCCCGGCGCTGTTCCGCCGGCCGGGCCCCCGGGGCGGAATTGCCCAGCCCCAGCCGTCCGGCCAGGTCGGCCCCATCCTTGTCGGTTCTGTCCGCGCTGGTCATGCCTCCTCCTCCCTGGTCTTGCGATCGCTCAGCCACCGCGCTCTCAGCGCCGCGCCGTGGCGGGCCAGCCAGCCCAGCGCCACGATGGTGGTCGCATTGTCCAGCCGGTCGCCATCCAGCAGGGCCACCGCCGCCTCGCGCGGCAGGGCGAAGATGCGGATGTCCTCGTGCTCTTCCACAAGGCCGCCGGTCGAACCGCGGTGCTCGGCCCGCACCTCGCCGACATAGAGATGCAACCATTCGTCGCAGGCGCCGGGCGAGGGCTGATAAGTCGATATGGCTTCGATCCGGCCAAGCTCAAGCCCGGCCTCTTCCACCGCCTCGCGCCGGGCAACCGCCTCGGGCGTCTCGCCGGGCTCGATGATGCCGGCCACGATCTCCACCATCCAGGGGCTGGCATCGGCAGGGCCGTAGAGCCCGCCGGGGCGGAACTGTTCGATCAGCACCACCTCGTCGCGCACCGGATCGTAAGGCAGCACCGCGGCCGCGGTGCCCCGCTCGAAGATCTCGCGGGTGAAGGGCGCGCTCCAGCCGCCGGCCAGAAGACGGTGGCGGAGCGTCAGCCGCACCATGCGGAAATAGCCCTGATGGACCACCTCGCGCGCCAGGATCTCGACATCCTCGCGGCCGTAAGAGGCGGCGGCGGGATCGGGGTCGGGGACACCGCGGACGGCGGGTCGGTCGGCAGGCATGGCGCTCTCCGGTCGGGACGGCGGGGGTGTATGACGTGTCGATGACGCCATTCTGGCCCCGGCCGCCCCGCCGGTCGAGTGGGCTTCGTGTGTCAGGCCGCCACGGCTGCACGCTCGACGATGCCGGCGGCATCGACGCCCGGCGCCAGCGTGCCGTAGAGCCCGCCATGATCGCCGGCAAGCCGGCTGGCGAACCAGGCCTCGGCCAGGCTCTGGGGCGTGCGCTCCATCAGCTCGGCCCCGGCCAGCGCCACCGCCAGATCGCCGACCAGACGGCGGGCCCGGAACTCCATCTCGTCATTGGAGCCGAGCGCGCGCAGCGTGGCGTCCAGATGGGCATCGTAGCGGCTGTCCTGGCCGCGCGCGCGGGTCAGATGCGCCACCAGCGCCTCGCGCGCCGCCGGCTCCCGCCCGAGGGCACGCAGCACGTCCAGCGCGATGACATTGCCCGAGCCTTCCCAGATCGCGTTGACCGGCACCTCGCGATAAAGCCGGGGCAGGCCGCTGTCTTCGACATAGCCGTTGCCGCCCAGGCATTCCATTGCCTCGTAGACGAAGCCCGGCGCGCGCTTGCACACCCAGTATTTCACGATCGCGGTGGCGATGCGGGCGAAGGCCGCCTCCTGCGGCTCGCTCGACCGCGCCTCGAAGGCCTGGGACAGACGCATCACCATGCGCATGGCGGCTTCCTGCTCCAGCGCCAGATCGGCCAGCACATTCATCATCGCCGGCTGATCGACCAGTCGCTTGCCGAAGGCCTGGCGGTGGCGGGCATGGTGGATGGCCTGGGTCAGCGCCTGACGCATCAGCCCGGCGGAGCCCAGCGCACAGTCCAGCCGGGTGTGGTGAACCATCTCGATGATCGTGCGCACGCCACGGCCCTCGGGCCCGACCCTGACCGCCCAGGCACCCCGGGTCTCGATCTCGGAAGACGCGTTGGAGCGGTTGCCGAGCTTGTCCTTGAGCCGCTGGAGATGGACGGCATTGCGACTGCCGTCGGGGCGCCGGCGCGGCAGCAGGAAACAGGTCAGCCCGGCCTCGGTCTGGGCCAGCGTCAGGAAGGCATCGGACATCGGCGCCGAGCAGAACCATTTATGGCCGGTGATCTCGTAGACCTCCTGGCCGTCCTCGTGGCCGACGCGGACCGCGCGGCTGGTATTGGCACGAACATCCGACCCGCCCTGCTTCTCGGTCATCGCCATGCCCAGCGTCAGGCCACGCTTTTCGGCCGCCGGCAGGGGCCGAGGGTCGTAGTCGCGCGACAGCACCCCCGGCAGCCAGTTACGGGCGACCGCCGGCTCGGCCTCGAGCGCCGGAGCGACGGCGAAGGTCATGGTCAGCGGGCACATGGTGCCGGCCTCGGCCTGGCAGTGCAGATAGACCAGCGCCGAGCGCGCCACCATGGCGCCGGGCCGGCGCTCGTTCCAGGCGAAGGCATGCACCCCCGCCCCGATCCCCTCGGCCATGATCGCATGATAGGAGGGGTGGAAACGCACCTCGTCGATCCGGTTGCCGTAACGGTCGTGGGTGACCAGCTCGGGCGTGTACCGGTTGGCATCGAAGCCCAGCGCCATCAGCGGCCCGCCGGTCTTCGCGCCATAGTCGGACAGATGTTCGAAGGCCCAGCCGCCGCCGAAACCGTCCACCGCCTCGACCAGCGCATGATCGCCGGTGAAGAGGTTGGCCTCCAGCGGCGGGGTCTGGTTGAAGACGGCATGGGTGGCACCGGGAAGCGGCTGGGGCGAACCGGCGGCCTTCAGGCTCTGATCGGTCATGGGGGGATCCTCCGGGGAAGGTGATGACGATGACAGAGGGCGTGGCGTCAGCCGCGGCCCACGGCCTCGGCCGCGCGGCGGGCGATGCGCAGCGTATCGATGGTGACGTCGGGTCGGCCGGTCAGGCCGCGGCGGCAGAAGCCGACGATCTCGGCGATGATCATCACATCGGCCTCGGTCAGCACGCCATGGCCGGGATCGACGATGCGGGCCCGCGCCAGCGGCCCGACCAAGGCCTCGCTGACCACGCCGACCATGGCCGCGGCCGCGAGTTCCGGCGGCTGAGGGGCAAGGTCGCCCTCGGCCAACCCGGTCGCCACCGCCTCGGCATAGAGCGCGGTATAGCGCCGGCGCGCCGCCAGCCGCTCGGTATCGACCAACGGATCGACCGGCTCGGCCAGAAGCGCATAGGCAAGCGCCCGGCCGGCCAGCGCACGGGCGGCGAAGGTCGCCATCGCATTGGCGATCCGCCGGTCGGCCGGCCCCTGGCCGCGGATCGCATCCGCCACCGCCTTCAGTTCATGCGTGGAAGCGCGGCGGAACAGCTCGGCACAGAGTTCGGCCTTGGAGGTGAAATGGCGATAGACCGTGCCCACCGCCACCTCGGCATCCTCGGCGACCGCGCTGACCGACAGGCCGGAAAAGCCGGCACGGCGCAGAATCGCAAAGCCGGCGCTGCACAGCTTTTCCCGCGTTCCGGTGATCGGGACCACGCCGGCCGCCGCCGTCGACCTCGCCATGTCTGCCTCCTGCGGGCCGTGCCGATGCGGCCGCTTACGATGTGAATCCGGATTCACATCGAGCCACAGCCCGGCAGAGGATGCAAGCGGCATCGCCAGGGGGCCGGGCGGTCCGCATCGGGACGCACCGCTTCGTGACATGATACGCACAGCACACCTGTCCAGGACAGGCCGCGGCGACCAACGCCATCTGCCGGCACAACCCTCTCAAGAGATGACAAGCGTCATTGCGGCGTTTTGAGTCGATTTGAATCTTTCTTCGTGGGTATGTTGATGACGAACTGTATCTACGGTTTAATATCCGGTGCGGCCTCGCATGCGACAAAAGGAGAGCACTCATGACGAACTTCGCCAAGGATTATGCCGATTTCGGCACGCCCATCACCTCGCTCGGCGGCGATAACGGCAAGCTGACCAGCGCTGCCTCGCAGCTGCTGGAAGGCGATCTGGTCGCGCTCGCCTGGGGCAACCACACCACCCGCACCGAAGCGCTGGCGGTGCGCGACGTGCAGTCGATCGAAGAGGCCTTCCGCGCCCACCCCTTCCACGGCAGCCATGACACGGCAACCGTGGGTGCCGGCTGCTGCTGCACCTGCACCCCCGCCTGCTGCTGCACCGCCGGCGCGGTGGTCGACACGGTCGCCGACGCCGCCTGACCGACCGGCAACACCACCGGTCCAGCATACCAACACACGACCCCGCCCCCGCACGCCGACCCCGAGGTGACATCGATGAATGACGGCAACCTGCTGATCCGGCTTCTACCGTTCCAACTGGCCGAGACCGCAGCCGGCACGCTTATCCGCAGGGGTGCCCTTCGCCTGATGCTCGACGGCGACGGTATCGCGGAGATCGTGGCCCGGCTGCAGGAGGTCGCGTCGGATGCATTCTGCAGCCGGCACGACCTCCTCGCCCTTTTCCCGCCGATCGACCGGCCGCGGGTCGATGCGCTGCTGCGCGAACTGGCGATCCGCCGCCTGGCGGAGCTGCGCGGCCCGGGCGCCCCCACCGACGCAGCCCCGCGCCACGAGGACAGCGAGGATGTGTTCTTCTGGCAGTTGGGCATGACCCGCGACCAGATCCGCAGCGCGACCGGCGGCCGGATCGCGCTGGTGGGGGTGAATGCCCTCAGCCTGGCGCTGATCGACCATCTCGGCCGCTATGGCACCTGGCAGGCGGTGCTGATCGACGACGTGCCGCTGCGCAACCATGCGCTTTACGAGCGCGGCCTGCCCGCGGGGCTGACCATCGTGGATACCGCAGAGGCAGACGAGGCGGTGCGCGCCGCCAACATCGTGGTCGCCTGCGCCGAATTCGGCGGGCTGGGCCTGCTGAAGCCCTGGAATGCCCTGGCCGCCGCCGAAAACCGCCCCTTCCTGCCGGTGATCGTCGAGGATCTGACCGCGCGCCTCGGCCCCCTGTCGATCCCCGACGAGACCGCCTGCCTGGAATGCCTGGACGCCCGGCAGAATTCCCATCTGAAGGGCCGTCCGTCGGACCGCCGCCTGATGGAAGAGATCCTGGCCCGGGGACAGGACGTGTCCGGCACCCATCCGGCGCTGATCGCCATGGCGGCGCCGCTCGCCGCCTTCGAACTGCTGCGCTTCGCCGCCGACCTGCTGCCCCGCCGGGTGGGCAAGCTGATCGAACTCAACCTGATGGGATCGAGCATGGTGGCGAGCCGGGTGCTGAAGGCCCCGCGCTGCCCGGTCTGCAGCCCGATGAAACACGCCGGCAAGCTGGCGCTTGAAAAGGTGGTGCTGAACCCGGAGCGCTGGGCCGAGGTGGAAGCGATGGGAGGTCCCGATGGCCCGCGTTGAGAACCTGGACCGCGTTGAGGGCCCGGATCGCGTTGAGGGCCCGGATCGCGTCAGGCCCCAGGGCCACGTGGAAACGAGGGTGGAGGCCATGCCCCTGCGCCGCGGCATCCGCACCCGCCGGCCGCTGGGTGCCCTGCCCGATATCGTGCCCCTGCTCTACGACCCCAAGGTCGGCATTCTGGGCGAGATCCGCGAGCATGACCGCGAGGCCGGCTCGCCCGAATATTTCCGCTACGTCACCACGGCCGGCGACACCACCGCCTTTTCCGGCCATCAGAATTTCTCGATCGGCGGCGGCGGCTCCACCTCGCGCGGGATCGCGCTGGCCAAGGCGATCGGCGAGGCCATCGAACGCTATGCCGCCGCGGTCTATGACCGCCGCGACTACCCGATGGTGCCCTATGACGCGGCACCGTTCGACTGCGTCGCGCCCCAGGATTTCGCCCTGTTCGACGCAGCCCAGTTCGACGATCCGGACTTCACCTACCAGCCCTTCAACGGCCGGTCGGATGTGCGCTGGATGCCGGCGAAAAGCCTGGTCTCGGGCCGGATCCGCCATGTGCCGGCCTGTTTCGTGCACCTGCCCTATCTGTTTCCGCGCAACGGCGACGAATGGCCGCTGGCCCAGTCCATCTCGACCGGCCTCGCCTGCCATGGCAGCTTCGCCCAGGCGGCGCTGGGCGGGATCTGCGAGGTGGTGGAGCGGGACTGTTTCTCCATCACCTGGCAGGCCATGGTCTCACGCGAGAGGATCCGCCCGGAAAGCCTGGCCCCGGCCCATCGCGACGCCATCCGGCGCTTCGTGGCGGTGGGCTACGACGTCCATATGATGAATATCAGCCACGACAATCGCATCCCCACGATCATGACCGTGCTCCGCGGCCGGCGTGCGGGCAATGCGCCGCTGGCCGTCGCCGCCGCGACCGACCTGTCGCCCCTGGTCGCCGCCACCAAATCGCTGGAAGAACTGGCCCATACCGAACGCTATGTCCGCCAGCTGATGGGAGAGCTGGGCCGGATCGAGATCGAGCCCGGTCATCGCAACGTCTACAGCCAGGTCAGCCATGTGAATTTCTGGATCAGCCCGGAACGGGCGCGGCATGCGGATTTCCTCCATGCCTCGCCGCGGGAGATCGATCTGGCCGACCTGCCGGACCGCACCACCGGCGATCCGGCCGGCGACCTGGATGCCGTGGTCACGGCCATCGCCGGCACCGGCCATGACGTGCTGATCGCCGATCTGGCCACCCCCGATGTCGCGGCGCTGGGCTTCCACGTGGTGCGCGCGCTCGTGCCCGGCTACCACCCGCTTTACATGGGCTATCGCCTGCGGGCGCTGGGCGGGCGGCGGTTGTGGACCGTGCCCCAGGCGCTGGGCCATCCGGGCATCGACCGGTCGACCGGCGACAACCCCATGCCCCATCCCTTCCCCTGACGGCCACCCGGCCCCCGATCGCGGAGCACCCCCATGAAAGCTGATGGCCCGAGCTGGGACGACCTCGTCTGGGGCGAGGCGGAAACCGACCTGCTGTGGGAGACCTTTCACGAGAACAGCAAATCCTCGGGCTATGACGACGCCCTGCCCAACCAGGTGGTCGTGGACTGGATGACCCGGCTGAAAAACGCGCTGGTCTATGACAGTGCCGATGCCGTGCCCCTGCCCGGGCCGGAGCGGTTTCCGCCCTTCACCCGCGGCCTGGGCGAGGCGATCGCCCGCCGCCACACCCCGCGCGGCCTGGTGCCGACCCCCATGGCGCTGGAGACGCTGGCCTCGCTGCTGCACCACGCCTATGGCATCAACCGCTGGAACGAGGGCACCCATTTCCCGCGGCCGTTCCGCAATGTGCCGTCGGGCGGCGGGCTGTTCCCGCTGGAGCTGTATGTCCACGACCGCGGCCTGGTCGACGGCCTGCAGCCCGGGCTGCACCATTACGATCCGGAAACGAACTGCCTGCGCCGGATCATGGATGGCGACATGACCGAGGCCTTCGCCCCCTGCCTGTATCAGCCCGAGATCATCCGCGGTGCCACGGTCACCATCTTCCAGACCGCCCTGTTCCGGCGCAGCACCTTCAAATATCGCGACCGCGGCTATCGCTTCACCCTGATCGAGGCGGGTCATGTGGCCCAGAACCTCAATCTGGTCGCGACCGCGCTGGAGCTGGGGGTGTGGAATATCGGCGGCTTCCAGGACCGCAGGATCGATCGCCTGCTGGGCATCGACGGCGTCAACCACGCCACGGTCTATATGCATGCGATCGGGCGGGAGGCCGTCTGAGGTGGACAGCCATCGCATCCCTACCCCCGCATCACATCCGGCCTTCGCGGTGGTCTGCGAGAGCGACATGGACCTCTGCCGCCTGGCCGGCCGGCTGGCGGTGTCGGGCCCGCTGCTGGTGGCGGACCTCACGCTCGGCAGCTGGCGGGGGCATTGGCTGGCCCGCGAGCTGGGGCGACAATTGGGGCTGGATCTTCCGGGCGATCAGGGCCCCGTGCCCGGAGAGGCTGCCGGGGCCCCGCCGGCCGACCGGGTGGTGGCCGCACTGATCGATCGCGAGACCATGGGCGACGCCACCGTGCTCGCCGCCCATCATGCCGCGGTGGCGATCGCCGACGCCGCCCGCCGTCAGGGGGTGGGGGCGATCCTGATCGCCGGGCCGGCGGCGGATCACGGCTGGATGGCCGAAGATCTGTGGCTGCTGCGGCTGCTGAACCGGTTGAGCGAACTGCCCGTGGCGGTGGCGGTGCCGCCGGATGCACCCGCCCCGGCGGAGCTGCCGATCGCGGCGATCGCCGCCGACGGGCCGGCGGGCCCGACCGTGGCCTACCGGGCCGATCCCGACCGCCCCGGTCTCGCCTGGCCCGAAGATGCGGGTGCAGAAGAGGAAGGGCCGCATCAGATCCTGCCTGCGATCGCGGGCCTTGGCGGCGCGGCGCTGATCCTGCCCGGTGCGCGGGCAGCGGCGGCAGCCGGATGCACCGAGGTGCCGGCGAACCCGCCGCTCTGGCAGCGCGCCCGCGCCGAGGCCCTGAAGCCGGTTGCGGACCGGCGGCCCGAGATCCTGTCGGCCGGCGCCGCGGCAGCCTTTGCCGAGGGCGGCTGGCGCCAGTCGCTGCGGCTGATCGAGGCGGCCCTGCCCGCAACGGCGGATGCCGAAACCCGGGGCGCGCTGGAAGCGCAGGCCCAGGCCATGCGGATCGCGGTGATGGATTTCACCGGCGCCGCCGACCGGCCCGATCCCGAGCCGGGCCTGTCGGCGCCGCTTCGCCGCGAGCTTGCCACCGCCAAGGCCTGGGGGCTGGTGATGACCGGCCGGCCGGCCGAGGCCGACCGGTTGTTCGGCGAGGCCCGCGCCCTGGCCACGCCGGCCGACCGCGACCCGATGTGGCTGTATCTGCTGAACATTTCGGCCCTGGCGAAGCTGCGCACCGGCCGGATCGACGATGCCTTCGCCTTCGAGCACCAGATCGAGACCCGGCTGCGCGGCTTCGACCCGCCGGACTGGCATCTCGGCTATATCAACGCCATCAACCTGGCCCGTCTGCACCGTCAGGCCGGCCAGATCCCCGAGGCGCGGGCCTGTTACGAGCGCGCCTTCGCGATCACGCTGGGCCTGCGTTCGGAAAGCGACCAGCTTTATCTGGCGGTCTGTCAGGCCGGGCTGGAACAGGCCGAGGGGCGGATTGCCGAAGCCCTGATCACCACCCTGCGCGCAGCCCTGCACTGGCTGTCCATGACCGTGCCCGAAGCCCTGGCCCCGCGGGTGGCCCGCGCCATGGGGGCGGTTCCGGGCGGCGAGCTGGTCGCCCGGGTCGACGATCATCTGCTGGGCCGGTTGACCGCGCTGCTGGAGAGGATCGGCCCGCCCTTCGACGACCTGGCCCGCGACCCGGCGGAGGACGGCCCGAGATGGCGGCGGGCGGAGGGGAACACCTCCGGGTGCATCGCCTGGGGCGGCCCCGGCTGGGGGGTGCTGATGCGCCCGCGCCCTATGGGCGAGGACCAGCCCGGGCGGGCAGAGGCGGGGCGCGACGGCGGCCGGCTGGGGGCGCTTACCGCGCGGATCCTGGCCCGGCTGAGCCCGGCGCCGATGGCGCCGGCCGATGCCTGCATCCTGGTCGATGGCGGCTTCGGCACCGATATGCCAATGCGGCTGCCCGAGCTGATCGGCCTGGCCCTGCGCCACGGCTGCACCCGGCTGCGCTTCCGCGACCGGGATCTGGTGCTGACGGCGGCGCAGGCGGCGGATCTGCTCGACCGCTGCCGGATCGGGCCGGGGCCGGGGATCGATGCCATCGACCGCGCGGCCGATGGCCGGCTGGCGGTGCGGTTCCGGCGGGTACGGCCGCAGCTGGTGGTGGCGGCGGACGACCCGGCCGCCATGGCCCTGACCGCGGCCGGCGGGCTGGTCTTCGCCGATCTGCAGGCGCGGACCGGGCTGGACCGGTCGGTGCTGCTGGCGGCGGTGCGCCGGCTGGAGGCCTGCGGCGCGCTGGCGGTTGCGGTGCCGGACGGGATCTGATGGCCCCGCCCCGGAGCTGCCATCTGGCCTTCCGGCTGGAACCGCAGATCGCGCCCTGCCTGTGCTGGGCGGCGCTGGGCAGTGCCTTTGCCGCCCATTACGGCCTGGAGGATGCGCCGGGGCAGCGGGATCTGGTGATCCGGATCTTCGGCCGGTTCGATCCGAAACCGGCCCCGGCCGAGGCGGTGCTTCAGGCGCTGGGCCTGCTGACGGCGCGGATCGACCGGCCGCTGACGGCAGAGGAAATCCGGGCCGAGATCACCGCCGGCCGGGTGATCGCGGCCGAGATCGCGCTGGGGTTCGGCGGCGCCCATCTGGTGGCGATTTCCGGCATCGCCGCCGATGACCGGGTGCAGGTGGACGACCCCCGCAGCGGCCGGAGCCTGATGCCGCTGGCCGAGCTGGTGGCCGACCCCGGCGGCTGGTGGTCGTGGCGGCGCAGCTTCCTGACCGGTCCGCCGGGTTGATCGCGGCCCCGGCCGGGCGCGGTTCAGGCCTGAGAGGCGATGCAGATCAGCAGCACCCAGAAGAACACGAACCATTGCAGCAGGCCCATCATCGCGGAGCCTCCCCGCCCGCCGGGGCGGCTGCGTCCTCGCCCATCCCGTCGGTTTCGAGCGTCGGCCCCCGGAATTGCGGCAGATCGAAGACCTGGGCGGTGCCGGCCTCGGTGGCCGCGACATCGATGCGCCCCGTGAAGCGGGCACCGGTCGGGGCCTCCCCCTCTACCTGCCAGGCGCCGGGTTCGGGCGTGGTCTGCCAGTCGCCGATAATCGCCTCGGGCATTGCCACCGCCTCGGCCGCCTGGCCGTCCAGCGGCACGGCCGACCAGCCGACCGGCAGGCCGGCATGGACCTCACCGATCCGGATCACCACAGGGACCGCTTCGGAGACAGCCTCCTCCGCCGGCTTGTATGGCCGGACCAGCAGCTCGGCATCGGGCTTCATGCCCGAGGCCCAGCCTTCGGAGGGATCATAGTCCCGCATGTCCATCTCGGCATCGTAGGCGAAGCGGAAGCAGCGGGCATGCTGGACGAAATAGCTGCCCTTGGGCTCGTAGCGCCAGGCGGCGCAAAGCCTGTCACCCTCGCAGCTCGCCGCACACCAGGCGATGGTGCCTTCGGGCGGGAACGGCAGATCGGCCGGCGCCTCTGCATCCGGGCCGAAAGTCTGGCCGGTCGGCTCCAGCGCGATATCCGGCATCATCACGGCGCCGGGGAAGTGGGTTTTGGGAGCCGGGGTTTCGGGGGCAGGTGCGGCGGCGACCGTCTCGGCCAGAGCGGTCGCGAGCGTCGCGGCGTCGGACGCTTCGAGATAACGACCGCCGGTGGCGTCGGCGAGGCAGGCGACGCTCGCCCCTTCTTCCTTCGTCAGGCCGAAGCCGATGACATGGGTGGTGAAATCGACACCCGCCGCTTCCAGCTCGGCGCCCAGGGCGCAGGGGTCGGCGGCGCAGGTTTCAAGCCCGTCGGTGACCAGCACCACCGTGGCGGCGTCCTCGGTATAGCGCAGCGCCTCGGCCGCCTGGCGGACGGCGGCGGAGAGCGGCGTCTTGCCCAGGAAACGCACCCCGTCCACGGCCTGGCGGATGGCACCGGCGGCGCCGGGGGCCGGGGGCACCAGCAGTTCGATGTCGGCGCAATCGCCCTTGCGGCGATGGCCATAGGCGATCAGGCCCAGGCTGCGCGCGGGATCGACGCCTTCCAGCACCGCGGCCACCGTCTCGCGGGCGATCTCGAGCTTCGGCCGCCCGTCGATCTGCCCCCACATCGAGCCCGAGCCGTCCATCACCACGATCGTGGCCGGGCCCTGGGGTGCTGTATCCGCCGCCCCCGCCGGGTCGACTGGTGCGATCGTACACATCCCGATCGCCATCGCATGCATGAGGCCAAGTGCGGCCGCATGCATGCCGCGTGTTCGTGCGGCAGGCTTCATGCGCATCTGCTCCCGATCTGCCCGTTGTGCCGGTCCGGCCGGCTTGCTGCGGCCGTTGACGGAAAATTAACGATGATCGGGGAAAGGGCACACTACCACATGGTAGGGGGATGGCAGATGGCAGGGGGATGGCAGATGGCAGGGGGTGGCGGTTTGGGGGAGAATCACAACCGTTCGGAGAGGCCCGCCCGGCCGGCGAGCAGCAGCGCCTGGCGGAACACCATGTCGCCATGGCTGAGCGGCAGGGTGTGGCCGGCATCGCCGACCGGCTGGAAGCGGCCGGCGGGCAGCAGGCCGGCCAGATCGCTCACGGCCTGGCGCGACACGGTCTGGCTGCGCTCGCCATGCAGCAGCAGCACCTCGCAGGGGACGCGTGGCGCCAGATCGCTCCAGTCTTCATTGGTCAGCCGCATGTCGTGGCGAAAGCCCAGCCCCTTCTGGCCCGACACCAGGGCGAAGCTCTCCTGCAGCGAGGGCGCGAAGCGCGGATCGGACCAGAGGTCGCGGTCGAAATCGCAGTCGCTGAACACCAGGCCGGGGATCAGATCCACGCCCTTGCGCGCAACCTGGGTGATGCCGAGCCCGACGATCTTGTCCATCAGCGCCGGCATTTTCTGCGAGGCCCAGGCATTGACCCGGTGGCGCAGCGGCATGTCGGAGGTCTGGGCCCAGCCGCGCATCGGCGGGGTGGCCGGGGCGGCCACGATCCCCGCCACCCGGTCGGGGCGACGCAGGGCAAAATCGATCGCGAAACGGGTACCGATATCGTGGGCCACCACCACGGCGCGCGTGATGCCCTGGCGATCCAGGATAGCGTCGATCCGTGCTGCGGAAAGCTTCAGGGGATCGGCCCCCGGGGCCAGCGGCGCCGCGCCATAGCCGGGGCGGACCGGCGCGATCACATCCAGCCCCAGGGTGTGGGCGGCATGGCGGATGTCGGGCTGGGCGGCGATGCCGAACAGCGCGCCGTGCAGCAGCAGCACCGGAAACCCGCCCGGCCGGCCGAAACGGTGCACGGGCACGGGGCCATCGGCGGTCGGCTCCAGCAGGGACGCGGCCGAGGGGGCGTGGAGGCGCGGGCCGCTGTCGCTCAACCGTTCGGCCGTCAGCATCAGCGAATAGGCGAGCGCCACCGCCTGGGTCTGGCTGTGCACGCCCATCTTGGCCAGCACCGCCTTGACCAGCTGGCGGATGGTCGCCGGCTTGCGGCCGGTCTCGGCGGCGATCGCCTCGATATCGCGGCCGTCCATCAGCGCGAACAGCACCCGCAGCTCGGACGGGATCAGCCCGAAAACCGCGGTCAGCCGCGCCTCCAGCGCGGTGTCCTGGCCACGCCGGCATTCGACCAGCAGAATGTCGCCGCCGCGTTCCGGTGCCATGCCGGCCAGCAGCAGGGTACGCTCGCGCATGTCGGCCACGAACAGCGCCCCGGCCTCACCCGTGCGGCGCACGGTTTCAAGAAAGGTGGCATGGCTGCCGGGCGTCAGCACCACCGCACCCAGCTCGTCGCCCACCTCCAGCGCCAGACGCCGCGCGGCGGCGGCATTGCGGCTGAGCACCCGCCCGGCGGGATCCAGCACCAGCATCACGCCTTCATCGGCGAAACCGGCCGCGCCCATCGCCTCGAAGATCGCCGGCACGTCGCCCATCATCATCGACAGCCGGTCGAGCCCGCCGCGGCCTTCCAGCACATCGGAAATCAGATCCACCAGCCGCCGATAGGCGGCCTCGGTGCTCTGAATGGGGGGAGCCTGAATGGGTGTGTTCCGTGCCGGTCCGGCCGCATCCGCGGTCATGCGCCGCCCTGCCCCGCAGATGGTGGAGATCGGCTCAGTCTATATCAGGGCGGGGGTGGATGACATGGCCGGGATTGGGGGGGGCCCAGGTCGGCGGTCCCGCTGGAAATCGGCATATACCAGGCATAAGTTATCCTGTGTCGTGACCCCGGAGACCCGTTCATGCCACGCACCGTGCGGCCGGACTGGCTGTCATTTGCCGAGGAACCGGAGGGAGACCAGGATCTCCTGCGTGAGCGTCCGGATCTGATCGAAGATGGACGCTTTTCTCTCGACGACGATCTGCCGGACGACAAGACCGGGACGCGCTGATGCCTGCGGTCTATATGCCCGACACCAATATCTGTTCCGACATCACGCGGGAATTCGCGCGCGTGGCGGGGCTGCGCGTCGAGGATTGGGTGGCGGAGGATCAAGCGGGGTGGCCGGCGCCAGCAGGCGGCCAGGATCCGATACCGGATATGGCTGGGGCGCCAGGATTCGAACCTGGGATCACGGGACCAAAACCCGTTGCCTTACCGCTTGGCCACGCCCCATCGCGCGGGCTGCAACATAGTACGGACCCGGACGGCTTTCAACCGGATCGGGCGGGGGTTTCACGGATTTCGGGCAGGCCGGCGAGCAGCGGGCCGGTGGCCGTCCACCAGCCGGGGTGGGCTGTCGAGATCAGGCTCTGGGCGGCTTCCGCGGCAGCGGCTTCGGTGAAGAGCGCAAAGCAGGTGGCGCCCGATCCGGACATGCGCGTGAAACATGCCCCCGCCAGCCGGCCAAGTGCCGCCTCTGCCTCGGGAATTTCGGGAACCAGGCTGCGGGCGGCGTCCGAAAGGTCGTTGCCGGCCGCCCCGAGTGCCGCGAGCCATGCGCCGATATCGGCGGTATCGGGGGCCGGCAGCCGGGCCGCGGGCGTGAAGCCGGCGCCGGCGGCGGCGCGGGCGCGGAACACCGCCGGCGTCGACAGCGGCACCAGCGGGTTGACCAGCAGGATGTGCAGGCCTGCGAAGGCGGCCGCGGCCGGCGCGTCGAGCGGTGCGACCACCTCGCCCACCCCGGTCACGCGGCAGGGTGTGGCGGTGACACACATCGGTACGTCTGCCCCCAGGCCTTCGGCCACGGCCTGAAGGTCGTCCGCCCCGGCGCCCCAGGCATGGCCCAGCAGGCGCAGCACGGCTGCGGCATCGCTGGAGCCGCCGCCGATGCCGCTTGCGATCGGCAGATGCTTGTCGAGCCGGATCCGGGCCGGCAGCGGCCGGCCGAGCCGGGCGGCGAGCCCCGTGGCGGCGCGCATGGCGAGATTGTCGGCCGGCGCCGTGTCGCCGAGTGCCGCGGCGAAGGGGCCTTCGAGGTCGAAACCGGTGGGCGTTCCCGCAGGCGCCGGACGCGGATCGACCGCCACCCTGTCTCCCGCCCCGGCGAAGACCACCAGGCTGTCGAGCAGGTGATAGCCGTCATCCCGCCGGCCGGTGACGTGCAGGTGCAGGTTGATCTTGGCAGGCGCCAGGGTGGAGAGCATCAGTTGGGGAGGGGCGGTCACTTGGGGGCGGGAGCCGCGACGGGGATCACGCTGCCCGCAGGCGCCGGCGGCAGGCCACGGGCCAGCTTGTCGCGGATGATCTCGGCCTGTTTCGGCTCGGGGTCGAAGACCAGGGCATGGCTCCACTGGAAGCGGGCCTCGCGCTCGCGCCCGACCCGCCAATAGGCATCGCCCAGATGATCGTTGATCGTGGGGTCGTTGGGCTGCAGCAACACCGCCTGCTCCAGCCGGGCGACGGCACCTGCGTAATCGCCCATCTGGAACAGCGCCCAGCCCAGGCTGTCGACGATGAAACCGTCGCGCGGACGCAGCGTCACCGCCTTTTCCAGCATCGCCCGGGCCCGGTCCAGGTGCATGCCCTTCTCGACCCAGGAATAGCCCAGATAATTCAGCACCAGCGGCTGATCGGGCGACAGCTGCAGCGCCTTCAGGAAATCGGACTCGGCCTCGGGCCAGCGGCCGGCGCGCTCAAAGGCGACGCCGCGGGCATAGAACAGATCCCAGTGTTCGGGGCCGGGATCGACCAGGGCGGCGAGCGCGCTGCTATAGGCGCGGGCGGCATCGTCCCAGCGTTCCTGCCGGCGATAGAGTTCGGCCAGGCTGATCGCCGCATCCTTCTGGCCGGCGGCGACCCGCTCTTCCAGCAGCGCCTCGGCCCCGTCGATATCGCCCGAGGCTGCGAGATTGTCGGCGATGCGGATCGCCGCCGCCTCGGCCACGGCACCGCCATCGTCGATCTTGCGGAAGGCATCGAGCGCCGAGCGGTGATCGCCGGCCCGCTCGTAAACCTCGCCCACCAGATAGCGGGCATCGGCGAAATCGGGGCGCATGAACAAAGCGAGCCGGCCGTAGAACAGGGCGGCCCCCAGCACCTGATCGCGCAGCAGCAGGCCGGCGACGCCATAAAGCGCCTCGGCGATGCCGGCCTTGTAGTCGGGCACCAGCCGCGGCAGTTCCTCGCCCGCCTCGATCCGCGCCAGCGCCTGGCGCAGCGTCGTGCTCTCGGGCGCATCGCGCAGAAGCTGGCGATAGAGATCGGCCGCCTGGTCGCGGTTGCCGGTGCGGACGAGATACGAGGCATAGGACTGGATCAGCCGCACGGGCGTCGGCCCGCCGCTAGACAGCGCCACCTCGTAATTGGCCCGCGCGCCTGCATCCTGGCCGGCCAGATCGTGGATCAGTGCAGCATAGTAATAGCGGTAGGTGGCGAAAGCCGGCGTGCCGGCCAGCCGGTCGAGTGCGGTGACCGCCTCTCCCGAACGGCCGCGGCCGAAACGCACCCAGGCATCGACCACGGGGGCGAGCAGCGCGTTGACGCCGCCGCGATCCATGCGGTCGGCCATGCGCTCGGCCTCGATCAGCTCTCCCGCCTGGATGCGGTCCAGGATCAGCAGCAGATCGGCGAACGGGGCGGCCGGCTCCAGCGCGCGCACGCGCTTTGCATAATCCAGCGCCTGGGGGATGTTGCCCTCGCCCGCCGTCAGCAGCATGGCGCGGCGCAGCAATTCCGGGTCCTGCGGCGCCTGATCGAGCGCTGCACGATAGAAGGCGGCCGCGGCGGTGAAATCGTCACGGGTCTGGGCATAGCGCCCGGCCAGATAGTTGCCGGTGAAGGTACGGCCGACCTGGACATCCGGGGCCGGCCCGGTGCCCGGGCTGGCGCAGGCCGCCAGCAACAGCGTCGCCATGGCCGCGAAAACCACCGCTCCCGCCCGTCTGCTGCCTGCCCGTGTCATGCGAAGGTCCATCCCGTCGATCGGCCCCTGCCGGCCCGGACCACGGTCCGACCCTCCGGCTTTTCTGGATGCGCCCCGGCTCCCCGGGCCGCCATTCGTCGCACCATCCGTGGCCCGCGGCAAGGGGGCCGGCGGTTTGGCTGGCGACTGCGACATTTTCGTCTCGCACCGCGTTGCGGCAATGCCACCATTGGACACTCTGGCCATGCCCCTGTCCAGCGCTGACGGCCGGCGCCGGCCGGAGCCATCGCATGGCTGAAGATCAACGGCGCGACCCATGCAGACAATGCCGGGCTCGACACTTGACCTTCGGCCCGGTTTGACGCACAAATCGCGGGTTACAGCAGGGCCGCGCCGTCAGCAGGCGGCGGGAGCCCGTATCCCGACCGGTTCCGGTCCGTTCTCGCCTGCCGCCCTCTTCCCCGCCGGGAAGGGGTCGCCGCGGGCGTGGCCGTGTCCCGGGCATACGGTCAGAGCGGGCACGGCCCGCGTGGCGAACGCCGCAAGGCGGGCGCCCGTACCTTGAGGAAATGGTGCCATGGGCAGCAAGAACAACCCGAAGAACCGCGGCGCTGCTGCGGTTGAGAAGACCTTCGACGGCAAGAAGGTGAAGCCGGTCCTGTATGTCGGCTCGAATGTCGGCCATGGCCGCTACATCGCCGCCCAGGACGAGGGTGGCAAGCTGGTGAACGACGCCGGCGGCCGCCCGGTCGCGTGGCGCGATATCTGAGGTGGCGTTTTTGGCCTCTCCCCCCGGTGTCGTTTCAGCGGCACCCGGCCGCCATTGAGGCGGCGGCCAAGGCCACGAGTGGCCGCTTAGGCCGAGGGGCTGAAATACCAGCGAAACGGCCGCAGTCGGGAAACCGGCTGCGGCCGTTTTGTCTGTCGGGGCTCAGGAGGCGCCGCGGGGCAGGAAGGGTGTGGTGGCGGCGGCGCGGTCGGCGTGGCGGACCACGCCTTCAGCCATGCGATCGTCGAAGGTGACGTCGACGCGGACATCGCGCACGGCATCGCCGCGCCACACCGCCTCGCCCGCTTCCAGGCGCAGCCGGCCGCCGCCATGGGCCGGCAGGCCGCGGAGCGCGATGCGGTCGGCCTCTGCCACCGCGTCGCGGCCGGTCAGATAGGCATCGAGGTTGAGCCGGTCGAAGGCGACCCGGCCGCCCAGGCGCCAGGCCTGATCGGGCCCGCCCCAGGCCGCCGACAGCCCGCCCGATACCTCGGCGCCGTCGAAGGTGCCCGAAAGATCGGTGAGGCCCAGCCCGCCGGGGGCCAGTGCCGCCGTGGCCCTGAGCGCGAGCCGGCCCAGCCGGCCCGGGGCCACGGCCGGCTGCTCGCCGCCGTTGAAGGCCGCGATCAGGCCCGAGACCGAGCGGGCTTCGAGCGTCATGATACCGTCGAAGCCGAGCCCGCCGGCCCGCTGGCCCACGCGCCCCTCGGCATCCAGCCGGGTGGCGCCGGCCGGGCTTTCGACAGAGAAGGCCGGCATCAGCACATCGCCGCCGGTGCGCGGATCACGCTTCAGCGTGACGGCGAGATCGGAGAGCGCCGGCATGGCCGCCATCCCGGTTGCGACAGAGGCAGCCGAAAGGTCCAGGCTGGCCGGCAGCGCGCCGAGCAGGGCCGCCGCGGCCCCGGGGGCCGAGGCGGCCTCGATCCAGGGGCCGGCATCGAAGCGGCCCAGATCGATGCGGGCGGTGACGCCGCCGGCCATGCCGTCGGGCGCCCAGGCAAGCTCTCCCTCGGCCCGGCTGTCGCCCAGGCTCATCTCCGCGCGGGTCAGCCGGGCGCCGGCCTGATCGACCTTGAGCGCGCCGGTCAGACGCAGCGGCAGGCCGAAGGGCACCGGCGGCGGGGTGGTGGCACCCGACACGTCGGAAACCAGCCCGGCCAGCACGCCGGCATCCCCGGCCCTGAGATCGATGCTGCCATCGAAACCGCCGGGGAGGATCCGGCCGTCATAGGTGACCGCGGCACCGCCGGCGGTGAGCGTGGCGCGGCCGGCGACGGCGCGCACGCCCTCGCGATCGGCCGCACCCAGACGCATCTCCAGCAGGATGGGCACGCCGCCCGCCGACATCCGCCCGGCGAGTTCCCGCCCGCCCCCGGTGAGCGCCTGGCTTTCCGCCTCCACCCCGTCGAGCAGCACCCGCCGCCCGCCGCCGAGGCCGAGATCCAGAATGCCGTTGCGAATGGTGAGGTCGGGCGCGCCCGCAATCAGAAAGGCAGCGGCGGACGCCGCCGCCGTCGTCGGTTTTGCCCCCGCTTCGGGCCCTTCTTCGAGGGCGAGGCGCGGCCCGTCGAGCACCACCCGTCGGGGGCTGAGCCCGCCGCCCAGAAGATCGCCGAAGCCCAGCCCCATCGAGAGATGATCGGTGGCAAAGGCGGTTTGCGGATCGTCGCCGATCAGCACCTCGTCGAGGCCCAGTTCCGGCATGGGGAAAAGCCGGAGCGTGATCGGCCCGGCCACCGATACCCGGGCGCCGGTGGCATCGGCCAGCCGGCCGACGACGCTCTGGGCCGTGGCCGGCGAGACCTCGCGCAGATCCCGGCCCGGCAGCCAGACGGCACCGGCAACCCCCGCCGCGGCCAATCCGGCCACGACGATCACACCGGTCGTGATCGCGATACGGGCGAACGACATCGCCTCTCCGTTCCCTCTGGCGTTCCGGCCGGCCTTTCCGGCGGTCCGGTCGGGCCTGCGGCCGCATTCCTGCCGGACATCCCCCTCAGAATGCCCCTCGCAGGATGGCGGTCCGCGCCCTAGATTCTCTTCCCGCCGGCCCCTGCCGGCAGCGCCGCCCTTGCGGCGTCATTGACCCTAGCCGGGGCCGCGCCCATGGGCAACTCTGCCCGTGACCGGCGATGTCCGCGGCAGACCTGCCGGAGGAGACGTCGGCCATGGGTGACGTCATCAACCTCAATGCCGTGCGCAAGCAGCGCGAGCGCGCGGCCAAGGAAGCCCGGGCGGCCGAGAACCGCGCCCGTTTCGGGCAGAGCCGCCCTCAGCGCGATCTGCGCGATGCGGAGCGGAGCCGTGCCGAGCGCGAGCTGGACCGCAAGCGGCTGTCCTTCGACGACCCGGACAAGACGCCAAAGCGTTGATCGGGGCCGGGCGTTGATCGGGGCCGGGCGTTGATCAGGGCCGGGCGTTGATCAGGGCCGGGCGCTGATCCGGGACCAGCCGACCGCCGCCGGATCAGCCGGCGGCGAGCGGCCGGGTCACCCGGGCAAGCCAGCCCCTGACGCCGTCGTCGACCAGGGGCGAGACCTCGGCCAGCACCCGCGCGTGATAGGCATCGACCCAGGCGATTTCATCGGCGGTCAGCATGTCCACCCGGATCAGGCTGCGGTCGATGGGGGCCAGCGTCAGGGTCTCGAAGCCCAGGAAGCGCCGGCCGGCGAAGCCGGTGCCCTCGTCCCGCACCACCAGCAGGTTTTCGATCCGGATGCCGTAGCGGCCGGGCTCGTAATAGCCGGGCTCGTCGGACAGGATCATCCCCGGCTCCAGCGGCTGGGTCGACAGTTTGGAAATCCGCTGCGGGCCTTCATGCACCGACAGATAACTGCCGACGCCATGGCCGGTGCCGTGATCGAAATCCAGCCCCGCCGCCCAGAGATCGCGCCGGGCCAGCACGTCGAGCTGGGCACCGGTGGTGCCGGCCGGGAAACGCGCCACCGCCACCGCGATATGGCCCTTCAGCACCCTGGTGAAGGCCTCCGCCACCTCTGCCGGCAGATCGCCCACCGCCACGGTGCGGGTGACGTCGGTGGTGCCGTCCAGATACTGGCCGCCGCTGTCGACCAGATAGATCTGCCCCGGCTCCAGCCGCCGGTTGCTGCGCTCATTCACCCGGTAATGGGCCATGGCGGCATGGGGCCCCGAGGCCGAAATGGTCTCGAAACTCATGCCCCGGTAGTGATCGAGCCCGGCGCGCAACCGGCCGAGTTCGGCCGCGGCGTCAAGCTCGGTCAGATGGCCCTTGGGCGCCTCGGCCGCGATCCAGGCCAGGAAAGTGACCAGCGCGCCGGCATCGCGCAGATGCGCCGCCCGCGTGCCCGCCAGCTCTACCGCATTCTTGCGCGCCTTGGGCAGCGAGACCGGCGAGTTGCCCTCCACCACCGTGGCCCCCGCCTGCTTCAGCCGGTGATCGGCCCAGACATTGGCGGTGGTGGGGTCGATCAGCACCCGGCGACCGGCGCAGTCGTCGAGCGCCGCCCCCAGCGCCTCGACGCCGGCCACCCGCGCCTCGCCCGCCAGATGGTCGATCACCTCGGGCGTCAGCTTGCGGCGGTCGATGAAGATCTGCGCCTCGCCGTCGCTGGCGATCAAGCCGAAGCCCAGCGGCAGCGGCGTGCACGGCACGTCGGCGCCGCGGATGTTGAGCAGCCAGGCCAGTTCCTCGGGCATGGTGATCAGATAGGCATCGGCGCCGGCGGCGGCGATCGCCTCGCCGATGCGCCTGCGCTTGGCGGCCACGCTCTCGCCCGCAAAGGCCTCGTCATGGGGCACCACGGGGGCGAGCGGCATGGCGGCGCGGCCGTTCCAGATGGCATCCAGCGGGTTGCCTTCCAGCGCCGCAAGCTCGACGCCCGCACGCGCCAGCACGCGCTGCCAGCGCGAAATCTCGGCCGGGGTGTGCAGGCGCGGATCATAGCCGATCCGCGCACCGCGCCCGGCGGTCTCGGCGATCCAGGCGATCGGCGTGCGCTCCACCACATGGCAGCGCTCGAACACCTGCCCGTCGACCTCCTGTTCGGCCTGGATGGTGTAGCGGCCGTCGACGAAGATGGCGGCCCGGTCCTTCAGGATGACCGCGGTCCCGGCCGAGCCGTGGAAACCGGTGATCCAGGCCAGCCGCTCGGCCGCGCGCGGCACGTATTCGCCCTGATGCTCGTCGGCGCGCGGCACGATGAAGCCGTCGACCCCCGCCGCTTCCAGCCGCAGCCGCAGCCGCGCCACCCGGCCGGCCGTGTCCGGCGCCTCGTCCCAGAGCCCGTCTTCCAGCCGGGCCGCAACCTCGGCCCGGCGGGCGACCAGCGCCGCGACCAGGTCCGGATCATGCGGGCCGCGGCCCAGAACCAGATCCACCCAGCGCAGGTCGCCGGCGGGCGATGCCGCGGCATCGATGCCGGCCAGCAGGGCATCGAGCCCGGCCGCCTCCACCCGTGCGCCCCGGGCGGCAAGCCGCCGGGCAAGCGCGTCGCCGTCCTGCGACGCAGAGATCGGGGCAGCGGTTCCGTCCGGGGTGGAAGCGGTCATCGGGTCAGGCCTCATCAGGAGGTAAGGGCGGTTCAGTCCTGACGGCGGGGCGCCCGCCGCATCATCAGCGTGGTCCAGCCGTCGAGCACCAGGCGCTTGTCCAGCACCAGGCCGCGACGGCGATAGGCGTTCAGCACCCAGCTGTCCTGGCGGGGGGTCAACCCCGACAGCACCAGCCGGCCGCCCGGCGCCAGATGCCGCACCACCACCGGCGCCATCCGCGCCAGCGGCCGGGCCAGGATATTGGCGAGGATCAGGTCGTAGGGGCCGTGGGCCATGACCTCGGGCCGGCGGAAGCCTTCCGAGATCAGCGGGATCACCCGGTCGCGAACATGGTTGATGTGGATGTTCTCGGCCGTCACCGCAACCGAGCGCGGATCATTGTCGACCGCCAGCACCCGGCGGCGCAGCCGGCGCGGGTTGAAGCGCTGCGCCGCGGCGATGGCGAGCACGCCCGTGCCGCAGCCCATGTCCAGAACCCGGCCGACCGGCTTGCCGCGCCGGGCCAGGTGATCGATCATGGTCAGGCAGCCGCGGGTGGTGCCGTGCTCGCCCGAACCGAAGGCCTGGCCGGCATCGACCACGATGCCGATCGCCCCCGGGCGAACCACCTCGGCCGCGTCCAGATGGCTGCCATGAACCACGAACCGCCCGGCATGGATGGGCACGAAGCTTTTCAGCACGTCGCTCGCCCAGTCGCGATCCTCGATCTGGTCGAGCACGGGCGTTTCGAGCGCGATGCCTTCGGCGGCCGCGGTCAACGAGATGCGGGTGCCGATTTCGGCCATGTCGGGCCGGGGGCCGCGGGCATAGCCGGTGACACGCCACCACAAACCGTCCTCGATCACCTCGAAACTGGTGAGGCTTTCGACGAAGGGCTCCAGCGCGGTCTCGACCGCGGACACATGCTCCAGACCCGGAACCTCCAGGGTCAGCCGCCAGACCAGGCGGGCGGGATCAGACGGGCTCGACAAAGCGATCGATCACTTTCTTCCGGCCGACCCCGTCGAACACCACCTGCAGCTTGTCGCCTTCGATGCGTTCGATGAAGCCGGTGCCATATTTGGCATGCGACACCCGCATGCCGATCTTGAAGGACGAGGTATCGGCGGCCCTGGCCGCCGCGGCCGCCTGTCCCGGGGTGCGGCCGCTGGCGGGACCGGGGCGCCGGGGCGCCACCGACATGCCGCCCCGTTCCACCCTGACCGCCGTGCCGTCGATGGTCCGGGTGGTGACGTCGTCGGCCAGCCGGGTCGCGCGGTCATAGACTTCGGTCTGGGCATAGGGGCTGGTCTGGGCGTAAGGGTCGGCACGCCGCCCGGCCGGCTGCCAGCCGGCGGCGCGGTTGCCGCCATAGACCCCGGTCTGGCCCGAGAGTTCGACATGCTCCGCCGGCAACTCTTCCACGAAGCGTGACGGCACGGCCGACAGCCATTGGTTGTAGACCCGGCGGTTGGCCGCGAAGCTGATCACCGCCCGGCGGCGGGCGCGGGTGATGCCCACATAGGCCAGCCGGCGTTCCTCTTCCAGCCCGTCGCGGCCGCTTTCCTCCAGCGCGCGTTCATGGGGGAAGACGCCCTCCTCCCAGCCCGGCAGAAAGACGGTGTCGAATTCCAGGCCCTTGGCGCCGTGCAGGGTCATGATGCTGACCATGTCCTCGCCGGCGCGGGTATCGGTGTCCATCACCAGCGAGACATGTTCCAGGAAGGCCGGCAGGCTGTCGAATTCCTCGACCGTGCGCACCAGCTCCTTCAGGTTGTCGAGCCGGCCCTGGGCCTCGGGCGTCTTCTCGGTCTGCCACATGCCGGTCAGGCCGCTTTCATCCAGCATCTGCCGGACCACCTCGCCATGGGGCTCGTGCGACAGCGCCTCGCGCCAGCCGGCGATCATGCGGGTGAAATCGGCCAGTGCCGCGCGCGCCTTGGGCCGCAGCCCGCCCACCACCACCGGATCGGCCGCCGCCACCAGCATCGGCAGCCCGGCCGCCCGTGCCGCCACCGCCACGGCCTGAACCGAGGTATCGCCCAGCCCGCGCTTCGGCACGTTCACCACCCGCTCAAACGCCAGATCGTCGGCAGGCGTGATGGTCAGGCGCATATAGGCGAGCGCGTCGCGCACCTCCGCCCGCTCGAAGAAGCGCAGGCCCCCCACCACCCGATAGGGCAGGCCGATGGTCACGAAGCGGTCTTCGAAAGCGCGGGTCTGATGGCCGGCGCGGACCAGCACCGCCATGTCGGAAAGCGACATGCCCTGGGCACGCAGATGCTCGATCACGTCCGAGACGAAGCGGGCTTCCTCGTCGCCATCCCAGCAGCCCTGCACCCGGACCTTCTCGCCCTCACCATCATCGGTCCAGAGCGTCTTGCCCAGCCGCTCTTCATTGTTGGCGATCACGGCGCCGGCGGCGGCCAGGATATGGCCGGTGGAGCGGTAATTGCGCTCCAGCCGGATCACCGTCGCCTCGGGGAAATCCTTTTCGAAGCGCAGGATGTTGCCGACCTCGGCACCGCGCCAGGAATAGATCGACTGGTCGTCATCACCCACGCAGCAGATGTTGTGATGGGCCTGGGCCAGCAGGCGCAGCCACAGATACTGGGCGACGTTGGTGTCCTGATACTCGTCGACCAGGATGTAGCGAAAGCGGCGCTGCCAGTCGGCCAGCACGTCGGGATGTTCGCGGAACAGCCGGATGCATTCCATCAGCAGATCGCCGAAATCGGCGGCGTTCAGCTCTTTCAGCCGTTTCTGATAGGCGGCGTAGAGATCGGCGCCGCGGCCGCGGGCCAGTTCGTGCGCCTCGGCCCCCGGCACCTGGCCCGGCTGCCAGCCCTTGTCCTTCCAGCGCTGGATGGCGCCGACCAGCACCTTGGGCGGCCAGCGCTTCTCGTCGACGCCGGCCGCCTGGATCACCTGCTTCGCCAGCCGCACCTGATCATCGGTGTCCAGAATGGTGAAGGTGGAGGTAAGCCCGACCAGCTCGGCATGCCGGCGCAGAATGCGGGCACACAGCGAATGGAAGGTGCCGAACCAGAGCCCGCTTTCTTCCGCGCCGATCAGCCGCCCCACCCGCTCGCGCATTTCGCGCGCGGCCTTGTTGGTGAAGGTGACCGCCAGAATCTGCCAGGGCCGGGCGCGGCCGGTATCCACCAGATGCGCCAGCCTTGTGGTCAGCACCCGGGTCTTGCCGGTGCCGGCGCCGGCCAGCACCAGAACCGGCCCGTCCAGCGCCTCCACCGCGGCCCGCTGCTCGGCATTCAGCCCGTCGAGATAGGCATGGGCATGGGACGCACCGGCACCGCGCGCAGGATGCTGCGGCACCGAGGCTTCCGGCAGGCTGAACGGATCGGACATCGGAGGGGCCGGCTCTCTTGGTCTGGACGCGGGGTTCCGGGTTCACTGGAACATAACCGAAACGCGGCCGCGACGACAGCCATCGGCACGCCTGCCTTACCTATACCCTCGGCGGTGCGTCTGCAAGGCGTGCGCCTGGGGGTTGTCGGCTGAGGCGGTACCGATTGCGGCCATGGCCACAATCGGATGCGCCGCCGGCGTCACGCCGAAGCTCTGGCGGAACCGGGCGATGAAGCCGCTGACGCTGGCATAGCCGAGGTCGAAGGCAATGGCGGTGACCGAGGCGCCCTCGGCGAGCATTTCCAGCGCGCGCATCATCCGGGCGCGATGGCGCCAGTCGGTGAAGCTGAGGCCGGTTTCGCGCGGAAACCGGCGGCTGAGCGTGCGCGGGGTGAGGCCCGCCCAGCCGGCCCAGCCCTCAAGGCTGCGGCCGTCGGCCGGATCTTCCAGGATCGCCTGTGCGATCCGCTGAAGGCGCGGCTCCACCGGCATGGGCAGGCCGAAATCTTCGGCGGGAAGCCCCCTGATCTCGTCCAGGATCAGCCCGGTGATCCGCGCGCGCGCCGCATCCATCCGACCGTCCTGCCAGGTTGCAGCCCGCAGGATCGCCTCGCGCAGCAGGGCCGGCACGCGCACCGTGCGGGGGGTGGACGGAAGCTCCGCGCAGCGATCGGGGCGGATATAGGCGGTCCACCCGGCGCCCGGCCCGAAGCTTCGCCCGCCATGCAACTGCCAGGGCGGCAGCCAGATGCCGTGGCCGGCCGGCACCAGCCAGGCGCCCTGATCGGTCAGCACGGTGACGACCCCGCGGCTGCAGCCGATCATCTGGCCGCGGGGGTGACGATGGGCCTCTGTGTCGAATTCACGCTTCAGCTCAACCGTGAAGGCTGCGACCTCCGGGCCGTCGAGGGCATGGCCGATCGTCTCTGGTGCATGGGACATGGCGCCATCCTGCTATCGATTGGCGCCGATAGATTAGCAGCGCCAGGCCGTATGGCGTAGAACGGATCCATCCGAATGCGGGAGGCAAACCCCATGTCCGACATCACCCCGACCGATCTCGACCAGCTCTATGATCCGCCGTCGGAAGCGATCCAGAAGGGCGTGATGCCCCATCTGATCCCCTTCCATCAGGACTATCTTGCCCGGGCGACGTTCTTCTGCCTGGCCAGCGGGCGCGCGCAGGGCCTCGACGCCTCACCCCGCGGCGGCCCTGAGGGTTTCGTGAAGGTGATCGACCCGCAGCATGTTGCTTTCGCCGACTGGCCCGGCAACAACCGGATCGAGACCCTGCGCAACCTGGTCGAGGACGACCGCCTGGCCATGCTGTTCCTGTTTCCGGGGCTGGAGGTCTTCCTGCGCATCAACGGCCGCGGCCGGATCTCTCGCGAGGCCACGCTTCTGGCACAGCTGACGGAAGGGGCGAAAACCCCCAAAACCGCGATCGTGGTCGCGATCGACGAGGTGCTGTTCCACTGCGGCAAGGCCATCAACCGCGCCCGCCTCTGGCAGCCCGACGCCCGCATCGACCGCGGCACCCTGCCCTCGGTCGGCCGGATGAAAGCCGCCATGACCGGCGGCTCAGACGCCGATGCCGGGCGGGTGGATGCGGAGTATGAGCGGGCGGTGAGGAATGATCTGTATTGATCGGCTTGCGGGGTCAGGATGCCGGCCTTACCCTCTCAAGGGTAGAAGGAGCGCCTGACCATGCACTCTCAGACACCCATGCCCGACAGCAGTGCCGACGAAGAGCGCCGCATTGATCTTTCGGTGCGTGACAGTGAAGCCTTTGTTCGGGCGCTCACCGACCCGCAGCCGCTCGAGGATCGCCTGTCGGACACTATCCGTCGATACCGCCGGCGGACCGGCGTCTGACACATACAACCGACGTTTCGGTCAGATCGCAGGCGACGACATCTTGCCGGTCACCATCTTGTCGGTCACTCCCCTGCATCTGCCCGAGGAACCTGCTCCGCCACGAACCGGATTCGCCCCTCCACCGCCGGCGCGGCCTCGCCGCTGCGGGCCAGGTGGTCGATCACCTGATTGGCGGTGAGCTGGGAATCCGACAGGCCGATCACGGTACGGGCGGTGGCGAAGGCGCCATAGCCGTCGCCACCGCCGGCGACGTAATCGGTGGTGGCCAGCTGGTAGAGCCGGTCGGGGTCGAGCTGCTCACCGCCGATCATCACCTCCTGAAGCCGGGCGCCGGGCGGCTGGGCGGGATCGACGGTCAGGGTCATGCCCGATACCTGCGGGAAGCGGCCGGCCAGCTCGTCCAGGCCCGAGAGGCCGTTTTCCAGCGCCTTGTGCAGCTCGGCGCCGGTCACTTCCAGCTTGAGCGTCCGGTTGCCGAAGGGCAGTTCCGACAGCATGTCGCGGCGGGTGATGCGGGTGCCGGGCGCGTAGATCCGGTCGGCGCGGATGCCGCCGCCATTGATCATCGCCACCTCGGCCCCCACCGCCGCACGCATCGCATCGGTGATCAGATTGCCGATCGCCGCCTCCCGCCCGCGCACGGTGGCCCGGCGGCTGTCGAGGGCTGTGGCCAGCGTCGCCACCGGCTCGTCCAGCGCGGCCCCCAGGCTCTGCCCGTATCGGGCGACCAGGGCGGCGATGTCGGGATCGGGCGCCACCTCGCCCGTGTCGACGATCTCGAATCGCGGGCGCCAGCTCAGGCGGTCGGCGGTCTTTTCGATGTCGATGCGGGTGACGACCACATGATCGCCTTCCGATCCGCTTTCGGCGAGGGCGACGCGGCCATCATGGAAGACCAGCAGATGCTCGTCATGGCCCGAGAGGATCAGATCGGTGCCGCCGTCGCGCACCAGACGCATGTCGATGTCGAGGGGCGTATGGGCCACGGCGACCACGAAATCGGCGCCGGCCTCGCGCAGCTGCCGGGCGGCGGCACGGCCGGCATCCAGGCTGGCGCCGAAGGTGATGGCGCTGCGCCTGGCCACGACCCGGGTCGATTCGGTGGTGAGCCCGTAGAAGCCGATGCGGATGCCGTCCTGCTCGACGATTTTGGCGGGCAGCGTATGGGCCGGCTGGCTGCCGTCGGGCTCGTGGATGTTGGAGGCGACGACGTCGAAGCGGGCCTCGGCCATGCGGGCGCGGAAGACCTCGGCGCCGAAATCGAACTCGTGATTGCCCGGCACCATCACATCGGGGGGCATGTGGTTCAGGATGTCGATGATATGCCGCCCCTGATCGAGGCCGGAGAGCAGCGAGGGCGAGATGGTGTCGCCGGCATGGATGAAGAAGGCCGGGCCTTCCTGCCGCACCCGGTCGAGCACCGCCTTGACCCGGGCAAAGCCGCCGCGGCCGTCCTTCTCGTCCATCCGGTCGATATCGTTGGTCTGGACGAAGCGGAGGGTAACGGTTCCGGCCGCCGCCGGCACAGCGGTGGCGGCAAGCAGAATGGCGGCCGCGACGGCGGCCAGATGGTGGCGACGCAGCGTCAGCGGCATTGCCCGACACTCCCTTCGGCGCAGCGCGTGGTGCCGTCGACCCAGACGGCCCCTTCCAGATCGGCATCATAGAGATCGGCGCCGGTCAGATTGGCACCGGTGAAATCGGCGCCGCGCAGATCGGCGCGGTAGAAGCGGGCCCGGCGCAGATCGGCGCCGGTGAAATCCGCCCGGGCGGCCTTGGAGCGGGTGAAATCGGCGCTCTGCAGATCGGCCTCGGCGAAGATCGCCTCTTCGGCCTTGCCCGAGACGAATTTCGCGCCGCGCAGATCCGCGCCCGAGAAATCGGTGCCGGTGACGTCGGCGCGGGTGAATGAGGCATCGCGCAGCCGGCCGCCGGTCAGCGACATGCCCTGCATCGGCCGGCCGTCGAAGAAGCAGCCGACCCAGTTCACCCCTGGCCGGCCGGGATCGCTGCAACCGGCACGGGCGGGGCCGGTATCGGCGCCGACCACGGCGGCGAGGGCCAGCAGCGAGACGATCAGGCTGCGGCGGATAAGAGGGCAACGGTCGGTCTGGCGGGTCATCGGGAGCATTTGCCTCGTCTGGCCGATCCATAACACGGCATCCGCACCAACATATCGTGCCGCCCGGCCTGCGGACAGGCCGAAGCGCCGGCTGCGACGCCGCGACACCGCCGGGGCCGGCGCGAAAAGGGTTGGCGTTCGCGGCTGACGGGGACAATCTGTGCATCAAACACCGGATGCGGAGGCCCCGATACCGGTGATCGACATCTTTCCGGAGATCCGTGCCATGGCCCTCGCCGCCCCCGCCCCGTCCGCCCCTGCCCGGCCCGTCGCCACTGCCGTCGACGACGATTTCGTCGCGGCCCTCGTGCAGCTTCTCGGTGACCGCGTCTCCACCGCCCAGGCGGTGCGCGAACAGCATGGCCGCGACGAGAGCTATCACGATGTCGAGGCGCCCGATGTGGTGGTCTTCCCCGAGACCACCGAAGAGGTGGCCGAGGTGGTGAAGCTGTGCGCCGCCCATGCCGTGCCGATCATCCCCTTCGGCACCGGCACCTCGCTGGAAGGCGGCGTTGCCGCCACCCGCGGCGGGGTGTGCATCGATGTCAGCCGGATGAACCAGATCCTGCGGGTATCGACCGACGATCTGGACGTCACCGTCCAGGCCGGCGTCACCCGCAAGCAGCTGAACGAGCATCTGAAGACCACGGGGCTGTTCTTCCCGATCGACCCCGGCGCCGATGCGTCGCTGGGCGGCATGGCCGCGACCCGCGCCTCGGGCACCAATGCGGTGCGCTATGGCACGATGCGCGAGAACGTGCTGTCGCTGACCGTGGTCATGCCCGACGGGCGGATCGTCAAGACCGCGCGCCGCGCCCGCAAATCCTCGGCCGGCTATGATCTCACCCGGCTGTTCGTGGGCTCGGAAGGCACGCTTTGCGTGATCACCGAGGTCACGCTCCGGCTCTATGGCGTGCCCGAGGCGATCTCGGCGGCGGTCTGCCCGTTCGAGACCCTGGAAGGCGCCGTGCGCACGGTGATCCAGACCATCCAGATGGGCATTCCGGTCGCCCGCGTCGAACTGCTCGACGAGCTGTCGGTGAAGGCGGTCAACGCCTATTCCAAGCTCGACAACCCGGTGCAGCCGACCCTGTTCTTCGAATTCCACGGCACCGAAGCGGGTGTGGTCGAACAGGCCGAGATGGTCCAGGCGATCGCGGGCGAGCATGGCGGCGGCGATTTCCGCTTCGCGACGCTGGCCGAAGACCGCAACGCCCTCTGGCAGGCGCGGCACAATGCCTATTACGCCTCGCTCAGGCTGAAGCCCGGCTCCAAGGGCTGGCCGACCGATGTCTGCGTGCCGATCTCGCAGCTGGCCGATGCGATCCTGGAGACCCGCAAGGATCTGGAAAGCTCCACCCTGATGGCGCCGATGGTGGGCCATGTCGGCGACGGTAACTTCCATCTGGTCTTCCTGGTCGACCCCGAGAACCCCGACGATCTGAAAGAGGCCCAGCGCCTCAACGACCGGCTGGTGGAGCGCGCGCTCGCCTTTGGCGGCACCTGCACGGGTGAACATGGCGTGGGCCTGGGCAAGCGCGACTTCCTGATCGCCGAACATGGCGAGGCGATTTCGGTGATGCGCCAGCTGAAGCAGGCGCTGGATCCGCAGGGGATCATGAACCCGGGCAAGGTGCTGCGCCCCTGAGGATCTGAGCCCGGGGGAGGGCTCACCCGGAGGTTTCCCGGCGACCACCCTGCAACGATGCCCGCGCGCCCCGGCCGCGGGCATCGGCGTTTCCGGGGTGACGCGGGTGGTATACCGGGCCTAGACTGCCCGCCATGCCGGCACCAGACCGGTAGCTTCGACAAGACGATGACGTGTGAAGAAACCGTCGGGAGACGACCGAAGATGCTCAGCACCCGTTCCGGGGCGCGGCCTTCCCGCCGCAGCCTGCTCAAGACCATCGGCCTTTGCGGCGCGGCGCTCGCCGCCCTTGCCTCGGGCCTGCCCGGCGGCGCCGTCGCGGCGGAAAAAACCAAGGTGACGGTCGCGGCCCTCGCCTTCGTGTCGTCCTCGCCGCTGTTCATCGCCAAGGACCGCGGCTATTACGAGGCCGAAGGGCTGGATGTCGACATCCAGATCTTCCGCGCCGCCCAGCCGGTGGCGGTGGCGATTGCGTCGGGCGATGCCGATTTCGGTGTGACCGCCTTCACCGCCGGCTTCTACAACCTGGCGGGCAAGGGCGCGCTCAAGGTCATCGCCGGCCAGTCGGCCGAGATCGCCGGCCAGGACGGATCGGCGATCCTGGTCTCGAACAAGGCCTGGGACGAGGGCTTCCGCTCGGTCGACGACTTCCCCGGCCACAGCCTGGCGATGACCCAGACCGGATCCTCGTTCCACTACATGATCGGCCGGACCGCCGAGGCCCGCGGCTTCGACCTCTCGAAGGTCGACCTGAAGCCGCTGCAGGCGGTGCCGAACATGATCGCGGCGCTGAAATCCGGCCAGGTCGACGCGATGATCATCGTGCCGCATATCGCCAAGGGGCTGGTCGATTCCGGTGCCGCGAAGATGATCGGCCGGGTGGCCGATATCGCCCCCTATCAGCTGGGCGGGCTGTTCACCTCCACCCGCAACGTCACCGAACATCGCGACATGGTGGAGCGGTTCGTGCGCGCCTATGTGAAGGCGGCGGCCGACTACAACGCCACCCTCAACCAGAACGACGCCAAGGGCGAACGGGTCTATGGGCCCGACACCCAGCCGGTGGTCGACATCATCAACAAATATGTCTATCCCGAAAAGCCGAACGACGCCGGCGTGAAGGCGGGTGCGATGTATATCGAACCCGCGGGCCGTTTCGATGCCGCCGACATCGCCGATCAGCTGCGCTGGTACAAGCAGCACGACCTGGTCGATGCCGATGTCGAGGCCGCAAGCTTCGTCGACACCAGCTTCGTGCCCGGCGGCTTCTCGGTTCAGGCGAAGTGACGACCCGACGATGCGCCTGATCCTGAAGGCCGTCTCTCATGCCTATGACGGCCTGCACGCCCTCGGCCCCGTCGACCTTGAGGTCGGCGCGGGCCGCATCGTCGCCGTGGTCGGCCCGTCGGGCTGCGGCAAATCCACCCTGCTCGGCATCGCCGGCGGGCTGATCCGGCCGACATCGGGCGAGGTGCTGTCGGCGGGCGCCGCCCCCGAGGGCTGCCTGAACCCGCTGACCTATGTCTTCCAGGATTTCGCCCTGCTGCCCTGGCGGACGGTGGCGAAAAACGTCGCCCTGCCGCTGGAAGGCCGCGGGCTCGGCGCAGCAGAGGTCCGCGCACGCGTGGCCGATGCCCTGGCGCGCACGGGGCTTGCCGATTTCGCCGGCGCCGTGCCGCGCCAGCTGTCGGGCGGCATGCGCCAGCGGGTCGGCATCGCCCGGGCACTGGCGGTCTCGCCCGCCGTACTGCTGATGGATGAACCCCTTTCGGCGCTGGATGCCCAGACCCGCGAACTGCTGATCGAGGATCTGGTGGCCCTGCACGGCCGGGCGCCGTTCAGCGCGCTTTACGTCACCCACAACCTGACCGAGGCGGTGCGCCTCGCCCACGAGGTGGTGGTGCTCTCCCGCCGGCCCGGGCGGATCCGCGAGGTGGTGCGGATCGACACGCCGCTCGACGACCGCGCGGCCGACGGCGCCGGCATGGCCGCCCTGGCCGACCGGCTCTGGCGGTCGATCCGCGACGAGGCCGCCACCGCCGATCGCGAGGTGCAGCATGGCTGACCGGCCCCGTCCGACCCCGCCTGCCGACGACACGCCCCGCCCGGTGCCCTATCGCGGCGGCGGCTTCGCGCCGCGGCGGATGCCGCTGGTCACCGGCCTGTTCTTCGCCCTGCTCTTCGGCCTTTGGGCGCTGGGATCGGCCCGGGGCTGGATCGGGGCGCTGACCCTGCCGCCGCCGGGCGAGGTGCTGGCCGCCCTTGCCCGGCTGATCGAGACCGGCGATCTCTGGCGCCATCTTTCGGCCTCGCTGATGCGTCTCGGCCTGGGCTGGGCGCTGGGGGCCGCCTTGGGCGTGGCGGTCGGGCTGATGGTCGGGCTGTTCTCGCTGGCCCGCGCCACCGGCCTGCCGCTGGTGACGGCGCTGTTCCCCATCCCCAAGATCGCGCTGCTGCCGCTGTTCATCATCTGGTTCGGCATCGGCGAGCCGTCGAAGGTTGCGACCATCGCCTTCGGCGTGTTCTTCCCGACCGTGATCAACACCGCCGGCGGCGTGGCCGGCGTGCCGCGCAGCCTGATCTCCATGGGCCAGAGCTTCGGCCTGTCGCCCTGGCGGATCGCCACCCGCATCGTGCTGCCGGGCGCCCTGCCCGCCATCCTGACCGGCTTCCGGGTCTCGGCCTCGATCGGCATCATCCTGCTGGTGGCGGCCGAGATGATCGGCGCCGAATACGGGCTGGGCGCGCTGGTGCTGAATGCCGGCAATCTGATGCGGCTGGACCTGCTGATCGCAGGCGTGGTGGTGCTGTCGGCCCTGGGCCTGGTGGTGGCCTTCCTGCTCGGCCTGGTCGAGAAACGCCTGCTGCGCTGGCGCTGAGCCGGCTTTCATGCTGGGATCGGCGCCATGAGCACGACCGATAGCGACGTTCCGACCCGCGGCCTGGTCCACGCCTTTGCCCTGGATGGCAGGGGCGGCGGCCGGCCGCTCTCCCCCGCCCAGACCGCGGCGGCGCTGCGCGACCGCAGCGCCGGCCAGACGGTCGATGCCCCCGATCTCTGGCTGCATGTCGACCGGATGGATCCGGGCGTGCAGGACTGGCTCAATCTGGCCGGCGTGCCGCCGCATGCGGCCGAAGCCCTGCTCGCCGAAGAGACCCGGCCCCGGGCCGATCGGTTCGCCGACGGGCTGGTGGTCAATCTGCGCGGGCTGAACGTCAATCCGGGCATGGAGGCGTCGGATCTGATTTCGGTCCGCGCCTGGACGGTGGCGGGGATGACCATCACCACCCGCCGCTACCCGCTGCGCTCGACCCGCGAAATGGCCGAGGCGCTGACCGCCGGCAGCGGGGGCCCGCGGGATTCGGGCGGGGTGATCGCCGATCTGGCCGACCGGCTGGTCGGCCGGCTCCGGCCCGAGGTCGACCGGCTGGAAGATCTGATCGACGATCTGGAAGACGAGGCGCTGGCCGGTGCCGCCGACGCCCGCCCGCGCGAGGGCATCCGCAAGGCGCGCGCCGCGCTTGCCGAACTCAGGCGCGAGACCATCGCCTTCCGCCGCTATATGGCGCCCCAGCGCGAAGCGCTGATGCGGCTGGCCGGGCTCGACCCGTCCCCCTTCGGCCATGTCGACCGGCTGGAACTGCGCGAGACCGCCGACCAGCTGACCCGGATGGTCGAGGATCTGGACGCCATCCGCGAACGCACCCTGCTCGCCCAGGGCGAATGGGAAGCGCGCATCGCCGAACGCACCGACCGCACGGTCTATCTGCTGACCATCCTGTCGTCGGTGATGCTGCCTTTGGGTTTCATCACCGGGCTTCTGGGGGTCAATGTCGCCGGCATCCCCGGCGCCGACGACCCGGCCGCCTTCCTGCTGCTGTGCCTGGCGCTGGGCCTGCTGGTGGCGGTGCAGTTCGTCCTGTACCGGAGATTGCGGTGGATCTGAGATGCCACCCCGTCACGGCCGACGGTAGAGGATCATGCCGGCGTGGTAGAGCACGCCGTCGATGAAATCGCCATCGGCCGTGAAGCCGGTATCGTCGACATAGTCGATATGGTCGCCGGTGATCGTGTAGCGGCCCTGATAGGCCGCCTCGCGGCTGCCGCGCGCCTCGACATAGCGGCCGTCGGCGCGCAGTTCGTGACGGATGCGGCCGTCTTCGGTCACCCACATGCCGATGTAAGGGTGTGGATCCGTGGTGGTCATGGATGTCGTCTCCCCTGCAAGGGCGGTGGAGGTCAGCAGCAGCAGGCCGGCGGCGGCAAGGCGGCGCATCGGTCTTCTCCTGATCAATGCGGGCCGGCTCATCAATGCGGGCTGGCGGTCGGGCGGATGACGATCTCGCTGGTGTCGACGTCATCGGGCCGGGTGATGGCGAAGCGGATCGCGCGGGCGATCGCCTCGGGCGGGATCGCCACCGCCCGGAAGGCGGTCATGGCGTCGCGGGCGGTGGCATCGGTGATGGTCTCCGCCAGTTCCGAGGTCACCACGCCGGGCGAGATCACGGTCACCCGCAGCCGGTCGGTTTCCTGCCTGAGGCCGTCGGATATCGCCCGCACCGCATATTTGGTGGCGCAATAGACCGCAGCGGTCGGGCTGACCGCATGGCCGCCGATCGACGAGACGTTGATCACCTGGCCGAAGCCCTGCGCCGTCATCACCGGCAGCACGGCGGCGATGCCGTGGAGCACGCCGCGGATGTTCACGTCGATCATCCGGTCCCATTCGTCGAGCCGGAGCGACGCGAGCGGCGAAAGCGGCATCACGCCGGCATTGTTCACGATCACGTCGATCCGGCCGAATTCCTCGCGGGCGGCGGCGGCGAACCCCGCCATGTCGTCGCGGTCGGTGACGTCGAGCGCGCGGACGCGGATGGTGCCGCCCGCACCCGTCACCTGATCGGCCAGGCGCTGCAGACGGTCGAGCCGGCGGGCGCCGGCGACCACGATCGCGCCGGCTTCGGCCAGCAGCCGGGCGGTGGTCTCGCCGATGCCGCTGCTGGCGCCGGTAACCAGAACGACCTTGCCGGCGATGCCCTCGACAGGGGCGATGGGGGTGGTGGTCATGTCTGTCATCTCCCGAGGCTGGCCCCGAAGGCCGTTGGTCCTGGGAGAGAGATGACATGGCAGACGGTCGGATATAATCCGGCGCAAATGACCAGGACTTTTAAGCCCGGCTACACAATCACGCTGGCGGCGCGCAGGGCGTCGATGAAGGCGCGCATGGCCGGCGGCATGCGGCGCTGGCGCGGATAGCACAGGAAAAAGCCCGGATAGGGCGCGCACCAGGGCTCCAGCATCGCGACCAGCCGGCCATCGGCCAGGAAGGGCCCGGCCTCCTCGTCGGTCAGGAAGGCGATGCCGATGCCGGCGAGGCAGGCATCGAGCATCAGCCGCCGGTCGTCCAGGATCAGCGGTCCTTCGACCGAGACCGCGAACCAGCCGTCGGCGCGATGGAATTCCCAGTCATAAGGCAGGCTGCGCCCGCGCCACCGCCAGCGGATGCAGTCGAAATCCGTCAGCGCCTCGGGCGTTTCGGGCCGGCCATGGCGGGCGATGAAACCGGGCGTCGCCACCGGCATCTGGCGGTGTTCGCCGCCCAGCCTGACCGCGATCATGTCCTTCTCCACCACCTCGCCCGGGCGGATGGCGAGGTCGAAGCCGCCGGCGACCGGATCGACCACCGCATCATCGGCCGTCAGATCGATCACGACATCCGGATGTGCGGCATGGAAGGCCGGCAGCATCGGCAGGACCCGCCGTTCGGCCGCGACCCGCGCCGCATGCACCCGCACCGTGCCGGCAATGCGCCCGCCCGCCCTGGCGGCGCCCGAGACCGCGTCGCCGATCTCGGCCATGGCCGGGCGCAGGCGTTCCAGCAACGCCGCCCCTGCAGGGGTGGTGGCAACGCTGCGGGTGGTGCGGTTCAGAAGCTGCACGCCCAGCCGCTCTTCCAGCGCGCGGATCGTCTGGCTGAGCGCCGAGGGGGTCACGCCCAGCGCCTCGGCGGCACGGCTGAAGCCCGCCTGTTCTGCCACCGCGACGAAGGCGACGAGCTGGGCGTATTCCGCCCCATGGACGGTAGGGGTCATGGCGCTGCACTCCGGACGGGATTGCCGGCAGGGCGCGGATGCTCTCCAATGACCGGTCATCAACTGCGCGACAGACGCACCCGGAGGAACGCCCGATGACCGACACCATCCGCCTGACCCGCGACGGCCCGATCGCCACCATCACCCTCGACCGGCCGCCGGTCAATGCGCTGGGTGCAGGGGAACTCGACCGGCTGATCGGGCTGGTCGCCGAGGTCGATGCCGATCCGGACATCCGGGCGGTGGTGCTGACCGGCGCCGAGCGCTGCTTCTCGGCCGGGCTCGATCTCGGCCAGGAGCTGGATGCGATCGAGGCGGAGCGCCCCGGCCCGTCGTCGCGGGGCGTGGCGCTCTACCAGGCGCTGACCGGCCGGCGCACGCCCTGGATCGCCGCGATCAACGGCCCGGCGCTGGGCGCGGGGCTCGGCATCGCGATCTGCGCGGATGTGATCCTGGCGTCGGAAACCGCAACCATCGGCCTGCCCGAAATCGATGTCGGCATGCTGGGTGGCGCCCGTCACGCCATGCGCCTGCTGGGCCATGCGACCGTCGCCCGGCTGCTGCTGACCGGCCGGCCGATGCCGGCCGCAGAGCTGGCGCGGCGCGGCGCGATCGAGCCGGTGCTGGCACCCGATGCGCTGCTGCCGGCGGCCCGGACACTCGCCGCCGAGATCGCCACCAAGGACCCGGTGGCAGTCGCCCATGCCCTCGCCTGCCTGTCGGAGGTGGAGGATCTGCCGCTGGTCGAGGGCTATGCCGCCGAGATGCGCCATGTGGCGGAACTGGCCCGCACCGAGGCGGCCCGGGCGGCGATGCGGCGGTTCCTGAAGCGCGGGATCTAGTCCCGGAAGGCGATCTGCGTCACCCGGCCGCGCCAGAAGGGCAGGATGCGGCCGCCCGCGGCGCGCGAGATGGTGAAGGCCATCGGCAGCATGACCTCCCCGACCCGCCGATAGCCTTCGCGGGTCACATGCTCGCCCGAGCCGTGATAGGGGGTGGTGAGGTCGCCATCCTCTTCGGCCGCGAAGCTGGCGAGGCTGCCATCGGGCCGGAAGGTGGCGACGAGCGCGGCCGTCAGGCCGCCATGGATGACCACCGCCCGGGCGTGGCTGTCGTCGATCGGCTGCCAGACGACCGGCCCGCCGGGCAGCAGGGCCATGGGTTAGAGCGGGCTTTCCAGCAGCCAGCGCCTGAGCGAGATCCGGTCGAGTTCGGGGGAGCCGGTCTCGTCGACCACGGTGACGAGGCCCAGGATCCGGGCCTTCATCTCCATCCGGCCGTCGGCGAAAGCATCCCAGGCGCGGGCGTGAATGCCGGGCAGGATCGGCGTGCGGGCGGCGAAGGCGAGCGCCGGCACCCATACCGCCACGGTCTGGCTGGCGGTGGTGGGGGCAAAGCCTTCGGTACGCGGCCGGCGGAAATCGCCCGCCATCTCCATCTCCACCAGCCGCATGCCGGCGGGCGGGCCGTCGGGGAAGGTGAAGCGGAAATAGGCCCGGACGGGGGCCGGCAGGGCCGCAAGCGCCGCGGCATCGGGATCCGGCGGCATGGCGGCCCGGGCCGCCACCCGCACCCGGTCGACATGGGCGGCAATCTCCGCCCCGGTCCGCCAGCTGCCGATCAGCACCGCGATCAGCACGGCCGCCACCACGCCGCCGGCCACCAGGGCCGCGGTTCGCCAGAGTCTGCGCATAAAGCCCCCTTCCCCGCCGTCATCGGCCGGCGGGGGATGCATGGATGGGTTGGAAAGATTGATCAGCCGTCGGGATGACCGTTCCCCAGGATCAACCCCATAATGGTGTCGACGACGCCCCGGCAGAGCGCCGCCGGGGTCTCGCCCCGGGCCGGTGCACGGCCGGCGGCGATGAGGGAGGCGGCGCCATGCACCGCCGACCAGAGGGTGAAGGCGACCAGCCCGGGATCGCGCCCGGGCAGCAGCCCCTGGGCCTGCACCGCCTCTACCGCCCCCCTGAGCAGGGTGAGCGAGGTCATGCCCGGATCGGTCGCGAAGGGATCGCCGGCAAGATCCGGCAGCGGCGGGGGCGCGAACATCAGGCGGTAGAGCGCCGGATGTTCCGCGGCGAAGGCGAGATAGGCAAGCCCGCCCTCGCGCAGCCGCGCCACAGCATCGCCGGCCGTGCGGGCGGCGACGGCGAGCTTGGTGTCGTAGAGCCGCCGGAAGCCTTCGTCATGGACCGCCCGGAGCAGGGCATCGCGGTTGCGGAAATGGTTGTAGAGCGCAGGCGCACTGCAGCCGATGGCGGCCGCGACCTCGGCCATGGTCAGCGCCATGGGCTCGCGGTCCTCCAGCAGGCGGATGGTCTCTGCCACCGCCCGGCCGGGAATGTCGATCGCCTGATCCTTGCGCGGGCGTGCCATGGGCGGCCTCCATTACTGAACGAGATTAAATTAATCTGATTCAGTAACCGGGTCAAGCCGCGCCGCACCGGATCTGTCAGACCAGCGGAACCAGGCTGTCGATGCGTTCGTGGATCATGCCGAGCAGGGTCTGCGCCGCGGGCGTCGGGCTGACATCGCGCGACCGGATCAGGGCATAGGGCGTCACCCGCATATCCTCGGCCACCGGCAGGGTCTCGATGCCCATGCCCATGCCTTCGTGATCGGCATAGAACCGCGCCACGGTGCGCGCCAGCGTGCCGATGCCGTTGGAACTGGCGATCAGGGCCAGCGTCAGCAGGATCGACGACGTCCCCAGCACCCGGTCCGGCAGGGTACATCCGCGGCTGAGCACATAGGCTTCGACCGTGGTCCGCATCAGCCCGCCCTGGGGCTGCAGGATCCAGTCATAGGCGACGCAGTCTTCCAGCGTCGGGGCGGGTTTGCGGGTCAGCGGATGGCCCTTGCGGACCACCAGGCTCAACGGTTCCTCGCCGATGGTGCGGATCACGAAGCTGCGCGGATCCCGGTCGGCCGGCAGGCGGCCGATGTAGAAATCCACCGCCCCCGCCAGAAGCTCGCCGGCCAGCTTGTCCGACAGGTCGACCGACACGTTGACGCGGATGTCGGGATGGGTCACGCGCAGCTGGCGGATCACCGGCAGGATGATCTCCAGCGCCGGCCCGGTCACCGCGCCGATATTGACGGTGCCCCGGGTGCCGCGGCCCATATCCTCGATCTCGCGATCGGTCTGGTCCAGATCCCGCAGCAGGCGCCGGGCGCGGTCGGCCAGGGTCACCCCCATCACGGTCAGGCGGATGCCCCGCGGATGGCGTTCATACAACGGCACGCCGACGATGGTCTCCGCCTCGGCCAGCAGGCGCGAGGCGGTGGGCTGGGTCATGTTCAGCCGCGCCGCGGCCGCGCTGACCTGCGGGGTGTCCAGCAGCTCTGCCAGCACCCGCAGATGACGGAATTTGATACCGCGGCCGATCAGCCGGTCGCGCCGCCCCACCTCGTTCGGGCCGTTCTCCATGAAGGCCACCTCTCGTCCTGCCGATGCGTGTGATATGCCGTAAATGATATATCCAATACAATTATGCCGATTTGACCGGTATATCCAATCCTCTTACCAATAGACCCAGCGGCAATGACCGGGCGGACCGTCCGCCGATGAGTTGCGCCACAAAAGCAAGGGCCGTCCCGGCGGACTCCGCAGAAGCGGGGCTGAACCAGGGGGCGCCGCGAAGGGAGGAAAAGATGAGGGCATTGAAGACGGTCGCGCTTGCGGCCGGCCTGTCCGTGATCGCCCTGGGGGGCGCGGACCTGGCATCGGCCGGTGAGGGATATGTGGGCATCTCCATGCCCACCAAATCCTCCGCCCGCTGGATCTCCGACGGCAGCTCGATGGTCGAGCAGTTCAAGGCCGCCGGCTACGAGACCGATCTGCAATATGCCGAAGACGACATTCCCAACCAGCTGGCGCAGATCGAAAACATGGTGACCAAGGGCGTGAACGTCCTGGTCATCGCCGCGATCGACGGCACCACTTTGTCGAACGTGCTCGCCAATGCCGATGCCGCCGGCATCAAGGTGATCGCCTATGACCGGCTGATCCGCGACAGCGAGCATGTGAACTATTACGCCACCTTCGACAATTTCAAGGTGGGCGTGCAGCAGGCCACCACCCTGGTCGAGGGGCTGAAACAGCGCTTCCCCGATCAGAAGCCCTGGAACGTGGAACTCTTCGGCGGCTCGCCCGACGACAACAATGCCTATTTCTTCTACAACGGCGCGATGTCGGTGCTCGATCCGCTGATCAAGGACGGCTCGGTGGTGATCCCCTCGGGCCAGACAGGCATGGACAAGGTGGGCACGCTGCGCTGGGACGGCGCGGTCGCCCAGGCGCGCATGGACAACCTGCTCTCGGCCAATTACACCGGCAAGAAGGTCCATGGGGTGCTCTCCCCCTATGACGGCCTGTCGATCGGCATCATCTCGTCGCTCAAAGGGGTGGGCTACGGCTCGGGCGACATGGCCATGCCCATCGTCACCGGCCAGGATGCCGAAGTCCCTTCGGTCAAGGCCATCCTGCGCGGCGACCAGTATTCGACCATCTTCAAGGACACCCGCGAACTCGCCCGGGTGACGGTCGGCATGGTCGACGCCGTGATGGGCGGCGGCGAGCCCGAGATCAACGACACCACCACCTATGACAACGGCAAGAAGGTCGTTCCCTCCTACCTGCTGGAGCCGGTTCCGGTCACCGCGGCCAACTGGCGGCCGGTGCTGATCGACAGCGGCTATTACAAGGCGTCCGAGATCGAGTAACCGGCGGGATCCCTCGCCCGGGGCAAAGGACGGCTTCGGGCGAGACCCCTTGGGAGGAACGGATGGACGCCATCCTTGAGATGCGCGGGATCACCAAGGAATTTCCTGGGGTGAAGGCGCTGGACCGCGTCAATCTCGCCGTGCGGCGCGGGGAAATCCGGGCGCTGGTGGGCGAGAACGGGGCGGGAAAATCCACCCTGATGAAGGTGTTGAGCGGGGTCTACCCGGCCGGGTCGTATGAGGGCGAGATCCTGTATGAAGGCCAGCCCATGGCCTTCCGGGGGATCGCCGACAGCGAGGCCCGGGGCATCATCATCATCCATCAGGAACTGGCCCTGGTGCCCGAACTGTCGATCGCCGAGAACATCTTCCTCGGCAACGAGATCGCCCGATACGGGGTCATCGACTGGCCGGAGACCCGCCGCCGCACCGCATCGCTGCTCGCCAAGGTGGGGCTGCGGGAGAACCCGGACACCCGGGTCGAGGATCTGGGCCTCGGCAAGCAGCAGCTGGTGGAGATCGCCAAGGCGCTGTCGAAAAAGGTCCGGCTGCTGATCCTGGACGAGCCGACATCCTCGCTCAACGAACGCGACAGCGAGGCCCTGCTCGACCTGCTGGTGGAGCTGAAAACGCGCGAGGGCCTGACCGCCATCCTGATCTCTCACAAGCTGAACGAGGTCTCGCGGGTGGCCGACAGCCTGACGGTGCTGCGCGACGGCACCACCGTCGCCAGCCGCGACATGTCCGATACCTCTTACGGCGAGGGCGAAATCATCCGCGACATGGTGGGACGGTCGATGTCCGACCGCTATCCGCCACGCAGACCCCGCATCGGCGACACGGTGATGGAGGTTGCCGACTGGCGGGTTCACCACCCCACCCATCAGGGCCGGCTGGTGGTCAGGGGCGTGAATTTCCACCTGCGGCGGGGCGAGGTTCTGGGCATCGCCGGGCTGATGGGCGCCGGGCGCACGGAACTGGCGATGAGCCTGTTCGGCCGCAGCTATGGCCAGGGCATTTCCGGCACGGTCAGGATCCACGGCCGTCCCGCCGATCTTTCGACCATCCCCCGCGCCATCAGGGCGGGGCTCGCCTATGTCACCGAGGATCGCAAGGGGCTGGGGCTGGTGCTGGCCGACAGCATCCGCCGCAACGTGCCGCTGGCGAACCTGGATGCGGTGGCCAATGCCGGGGTGGTGGACGACGCCCGCGAAGCCGGTGTGGCCGAAGACTACCGGGCGCGGGTCAACATCAAATGCGCCTCGATCGAGCAGGAGACCGTGAACCTGTCGGGCGGCAACCAGCAGAAGGTGGTGCTGTCCAAATGGCTCTTCGCCGACCCCGACATCCTCATCCTCGACGAGCCGACCCGCGGCATCGATGTGGGCGCGAAGTTCGAAATCTATTCGATCATCGCCGCCCTCGCGGCCCAGGGGAAATCGATCATCGTGATTTCCTCGGAAATGCCCGAGCTGCTGGGCATCACCGACCGTCTCTACGTCATGAACGAGGGGCGGTTCGTGGGCGAGCTGCCGACGGCCGAGGCCACCCAGGAAAAAATCATGGCGATGATCGTCACTTCCGGAGAGCAGACCCATGGACCTGGCGAAACCATCCGAGCGTGAGACCGCCCCCGCGTCCGGGCTCACCATGGGCGCCTATCTGCGCAAGCACATGCGGGAATACGGCATCCTGCTGGCGCTGATCGTCATCATGGTGTTCTTCCAGGTCGCCACCGACGGCATCCTGCTGAAGCCGGTCAACCTGACCAATCTGATCCTGCAGAACAGCTATATCGTCATCATGGCGGTCGGCATGCTGCTGGTGATCGTCTCGGGCCATATCGACCTGTCGGTCGGGTCGGTGCTGGGCTTCGTGGGCGCGCTGGCCGCAGTGATGATCGTTCAGTGGGAGGTGCCCTATGTCCTGGCCGGGCTGATCTGCCTGGCCGTGGGCGCGCTGATCGGCATGGCCCAGGGCTTCTGGGTCGCCTTCTTCAAGATCCCGTCCTTCATCGTGACGCTGGCCGGCATGCTGGTCTTCAAGGGGCTGACGCTCTGGCTGCTGGCCGGCCAGTCGGTCGGGCCCTTTCCCGCCAATTTCCAGCTGATCGCCTCGGGCTTCGTGCCCGACATCTTCGGCAGCGGACGCTTCAACACCCTGTCGCTGGTGGCAGGCATCGTCGTGGCGGCCGGCATCCTGGTGATGGCGGTGCGCAGCCGCCGCAAACAGGCCGCGACCGGGCTTGTGGAAGAGCCCTTCGCCTTCTTCGCCGGCAAATACGCCCTGATCACCATCGCGCTTGTCTATATGAGCTATCTGATGGCGACCTTCCGGGGCCTGCCGAACGTGTTCATCGTGATGGCGCTGCTGATCGCGATCTATTCCTTCATCACCAACCGCACGGTCATCGGGCGGCGGATCTATGCCATCGGCGGCAACGAAAAGGCCGCCAAGCTGTCGGGCATTCCGGCCGAGAAGCTGGTGTTCCTGACCTTCGCCAATATGGGCATGCTGGCCGCCCTTGCCGGGCTGGTCTTCGCCGCCCGCCTGAACACCGCGACACCCAAGGCCGGCGTGTCGTTCGAGCTGGACGTGATCGCCGCGGTCTTCATCGGCGGCGCGTCCATGGCCGGCGGTGTCGGCACCGTGGTCGGTGCCGTGGTCGGCGCCTTCATCATGGGCGTGATGAACAACGGCATGTCCATTCTCGGCATCGGCATCGACTGGCAGCAGGTCATCAAGGGCCTGGTGCTGCTGGCCGCGGTGGTGTTCGACGTCTACAACAAGAAGAAAGGCTGAGGCCATGTTGCTTTCCCAGATCGTGCGGACAGACGGCACACGGGCGGTGGTGGTGCGCGACGGCACCGAGGCCCACGAGGTCACCGGCTTCGACACCACCTATGCCCTGGCCATGCATTGCCTGGACCGGGGGCGGACACTGGCCGAAGCGCTTGGCCAGATCACCCCCGGCCGGGCGGTGGATCTGGAGCAGGCCGGCCGCGAGGGGCGGATCCTGCCGCCGATCGATCATCCCGACCCGGCCCATCTTTACGTCACCGGCACCGGGCTCACCCATCTGGGTTCGGCCTCGACCCGCAACAGCATGCATGGCGGCGGCGATGACGAGGCCGGCATGACCGATTCCATGAAGATGTTCCGCATGGGGTTGAAGGGCGGCAAGCCGGCCGCGGGCCAGGTGGGTGTCCAGCCCGAATGGTTCTACAAGGGCAATGGCGAGAGCGTGGCCGCACCCGAGGCCGAGCTGCTGTCGCCCGCCTTCGCGCTGGATGGCGGCGAGGAGCCCGAGATCGCGGGGCTCTATGTGATCGGGCCCGACGGCACGCCCTGGCGGCTGGGCTTCGCGGTGGCCAATGAATTCTCCGACCATGTGACGGAACGGACCAATTACCTGTTCCTGGCCCATTCCAAGCTGCGCCGCTGCGCCTTCGGCCCCGAATTGCGGATCGGCCCGCCGCCCGCGAGCATCGAGGGCCGGTCCCGGGTGCTGCGCGGCGACGAGGTGCTGTTCGACGCCCCGTTCCTGTCGGGCGAAGAGAACATGTCCCACAGCTTCGCCAATCTGGAGCACCACCACTTCAAATACGACCTGTTCCGCCACCCGGGCGACGTGCATGTCCACATGTTCGGGACCGCCACGCTCTCCTTTGCGGCCGGGCTGCGCACGGAACCCGGCGACGTGTTCGAGATCGAGGTGCCCGGTTTCGGCCTGCCGCTGCGCAACCGGCTGGCCATCGCCCCGGATCCCGTCGCCGGTGGCGGCGCGCTTCGCGTGGCATCACTCTGACGGGAAGGGCCATCGCTCATGGCATTCACCAAGGCACCATGGCCACGCCGGCTCCGTTCCCAGGAGTGGTATGGCGGCACCAGCCGGGACAACATCTATCACCGCGGATGGATGCGCAATCAGGGCCTGCCCTACGATCTGTTCGACGGACGGCCGGTGATCGGCATCTGCAACACCTGGTCGGAGCTGACCCCGTGCAACGCCCATCTGCGTGATCTGGCCGAGCGGGTGAAGCGCGGCGTCTACGAGGCGGGCGGGCTGCCGGTGGAGTTTCCGGTCTTCTCCGCCGCCGAAAGCAGCCTGCGGCCCACGGCCATGCTCTACCGCAATCTGGCGGCCATGGATGTGGAAGAGGCACTGCGCGCCCAGCCGATCGACGGCGTGGTGCTGATGGCCGGCTGCGACAAGACCACCCCCGCCTTGGTGATGGGCGCCTGCAGCGTCGATCTGCCCGCGATCGTGGTCAGCGGCGGCCCGATGCTGAACGGCTGGTTCCGCGGTGAGCGGGTGGGGTCGGGCACGGCCCTCTGGCAGATGTCGGAAGACATCAAGGCCGGCAAGCTGACCCGGGAGGATTTCCTTGAAGCCGAACAGGCCATGTCGCGCAGCGCCGGATCCTGCAACACCATGGGCACGGCCAGTTCCATGGCCAGCATGGTCGAGGCCCTGGGCATGGCGCTGTCCGGCAATGCCGCCATCCCGGCGGTGGATGCCCGGCGCCGGGTCATGGCCCATCTGACCGGCCGGCGCATCGTCGAGATGGTCAAGGACGATCTGAAACCCTCGGACATCCTGACCCGGCCGGCCTTCGAGAATGCCATCCGCGTCAACGGCGCCATCGGCGGGTCCACCAATGCGGTGGTGCATCTTCTGGCCATCGCCGGCCGGGTAGGTGTCGATCTCACCCTCGACGACTGGGACCGGCTGGGACGTGACGTGCCGACCATCGTCAATCTGATGCCGTCGGGCAAATACCTGATGGAAGAATTCTTCTATGCCGGCGGCCTGCCTGTGGTGATCAGGCGGCTCTGCGAGGACGGCCTGTTGCAGGGGGATGTCCTGACCGTCTCGGGCGAGACGCTCTGGGACGAGGTCAAGGACGCCCGGAACTGGAACGAGGACGTGATCCGGCCGGTGGACAAGGCGCTGACCGCCCATGGCGGCATCGCGGTGCTGCGCGGCAATCTGGCGCCCTCAGGCGCGGTGATCAAACCCTCGGCAGCGAGCCCGCATCTGATGAAGCATCGCGGCCGGGCGGTGGTGTTCGAAACCATCGAGCACTACAAGGCCCGGATCAGCGACGAGAGCCTGGACATCGACGAGAGCTGCGTGATGGTGCTGAAGAATTGCGGCCCCCGCGGCTATCCGGGCATGGCCGAGGTGGGCAATATGGGGCTGCCGCCCAAGGTGCTGCGCAAGGGCATCACCGACATGGTGCGGATTTCAGACGCCCGCATGTCGGGCACGGCCTATGGCACGGTGGTGCTCCACACCTCGCCCGAAGCGGCGGTGGGCGGGCCGCTGGCGATCGTGCGCGACGGCGACATGATCGAGCTGGATGTCGAGGCCCGCACCCTGCATCTGGACGTGCCCGAGGACGAGATCGCCCGGCGCCTCGCCGCCTGGACCAGCCCCGTCTCGCCGCCTGAAGGCGGTTATGTGCGCCTGTTCCACGAGCATGTAATGGGGGCGGATACCGGCGTCGACTTCGATTTCCTGCGCGGCTGCCGCGGCAAGGAGGTGCCCCGTGACAGCCACTGACACCCTGGCCGCGACGCCGATCGCCCTGGTCGGGCTCGGCAAGATCGCCATCGATCAGCACCATCCCTCGATCCTGAAGTCCGGGGCCTTCCGGCTGGCCGCGACCGTCAGCCGCAATGCCGGGCTGGAGGGCATTCCCGCCCATAAGACCCTGGCCGCGCTGATCGCGGCCCAGCCCGAGGTCACCGCGGTGGCGCTGTGCACACCACCCCAGGTACGCCATGCCATGGCGTGCGAGGCGCTGGAGGCCGGGCTGGATGTGATGCTGGAAAAGCCGCCGGGTGCGACGATCGCCGAGGTCGAAGCCCTGATCGATCTGGCGGCGGCACGGGGACGGGTGCTGTTCGCGACCTGGCATTCCCGCTTCGCCGCGGGCGTGCCGGCGGCGAAGGCCTGGCTCGCCGGGCGGCAGATCCTCCGCGGGACGATCACCTGGCGCGAGGATGTGCGCCGCTGGCATCCGGGGCAGCGCTGGATCTGGCAGGCCGGCGGGCTCGGCGTCTTCGACCCGGGGATCAACGCGCTCTCGATCCTGACCGAGATCCTGCCCGCGCCGCTTCGTCTGACCAGTGCCGAGCTGGAATTTCCCGAAAACCAGGAAACCCCCATCGCCGCGCGCCTGTCCTACCTGACCGGTGCCGCCCCCATCGCCGCCGATTTCGACTTCCGCCAGGAAGGCCCGCAAAGCTGGGCCATGGAATTCGAAACCGATGACGGCGTGCTGTCGCTTGCCGATGGCGGCGCCACCGTGTCGGCCGGCGGGCAGAACCTGTCGCAGGGCGAGGCGCTCGGATCGGAATATGACGGGCTCTATGCCCGCTTCGCCCGGCTGATCGCAACCCGCACCAGCGAGGTGGACCTGTCGCCGCTGAAACATGTGGCCGATGCCTTCATGCTGGGCCGCCGCCTGACCACCGATCCCTTCATCGAGTGAGGGGCCCCTCCATGGCAAAGGATCGTCCGGCGTGACTTCGACCGCATCCACCGTTTCATCCCCCGGTTTTACGCCCCGGGGACAGCATCTCATCGACGGCGCCTGGCTGGCCGGTTCCGGGACGTTCCTGTCCGAGCCGACCGAGGGTGCCGCCCAGGTTTTCGCGACCGGAGGCAGGGCCGAGGTCGATCGTGCCGCCGCTGCGGCCGATCGCGCCTTCGACAGCTACGGCACCAGCACACGGGACGAGCGCGCCCGCTTCCTTGAGGCGATCGCCACGGCGATCGAGGCCCGCGGCCCCGCCATCACCGCGATCGGCAGCCGGGAAACCGGCCTGCCCGCAGCGCGGCTGGAGGGTGAGCGGGGCCGGACGGTCGGCCAGCTGCGCCTGTTTGCCGGGCATATCCGCGCGGGCGACTATCTGGACCGCCGCCAGGATGCCGCCCTGCCCGACCGCGCGCCGCTGCCGCGGCCCGAACTGCGCATGATCCAGCGCCCGATCGGCCCGGTCGCCGTGTTCGGCGCCTCCAACTTCCCCCTCGCCTTCTCCACCGCCGGCGGGGACACGGCCGCGGCGCTCGCCGCCGGCTGCCCGGTGATCGTGAAGGGCCACCCCGCCCATCCCGGCACGGGCGAGATCGTCGCCGAGGCGATCCTGGAGGCGATCACCGCCTGCGGCATCGACCCGGGCGTTTTCGCGCTGATCCAGGGCAATACCCATGATCTGGGCGCGGCGCTGGTGACCCATCCGACCGTGCGCGCCGTGGGCTTCACCGGCTCGCTCGGCGCCGGCCGGGCACTCTTCGATCTGTGTGCCGCGCGGCCGGAGCCGATCCCCTTCTTCGGCGAGCTGGGCTCGATCAACCCGGTCTTCCTGCTGCCCCATGCGCTCGCCGCACGGGGCACGGAACTCGCCCGCGGCTGGGCGGCCTCACTCACCATGGGCGCGGGGCAGTTCTGCACCAATCCGGGCGTGGTCGTGGCGATCGACGGGCCGGATGCCGACGGCTTCGTCGCCTTGGCCACCGAAGCGCTGACCGCCACCGGGCCGCAGACCACCCTGACCGCCGGTATCGGCGCCGCCTATGCGCGTGGACGCGCGCGGATCGCCGGCATCGCGGGGGTGACGACCCATGTGCTGGGCGAGAACGCCGCACGCCAGGCGGCCCCCGGCTTCTTCGAGGTCGACGCCGCCACCTGGTTCGCGCATCCGGAACTGGCGGACGAGGTCTTCGGCCCCGCCGGGCTGCTGGTACGGGTGGCGGATGCCGACGAAATGCTCAGGCTGGCCCGTGGCCTGGCCGGACAGCTGACCTGCACCCTGCAGATGGATGCGGAGGATGCCGGGCTCGCGGCCGCGCTGCTGCCGGTGCTGGAGCGCAAGGCCGGCCGGATCCTGGCCAACGGCTTCCCCACCGGGGTGGAGGTGGCCGATGCCATGGTCCATGGCGGGCCCTACCCGGCCAGCACCAATTTCGGCGCCACCTCGGTCGGCACGCTGGCGATCCGGCGCTTCCTGCGGCCGGTGTGCTACCAGAACCTGCCGGTGGATCTTCTGCCTCCCGATGCCCGATGACAGGATCACGGCCATGACCGCCCCCATCCATGCCCCGCGCATCTACGACACGCGGATCTGCCGGCTCGGCGAGGGGCCGCTCTGGCATCCGCGCCGCGGCCAGCTGTTCTGGTTCGACATTCTGGCCGGCCGCCTGCTGTCGCGCAGCCCGGCCGGCGAGGACCTGTCCTGGCTGTTCCCCGAGATGGTCTCCGCAGCCGGATGGGTGGATGACGACCGCCTGCTCGTCGCCTCGGAACGGGCGCTTTTCGTCTTCGACCTCGGGACCGGCGACCGGACGGATCTGGCGGCGCTGGAGGCGGAGAACCCGCTCACCCGTTCCAATGACGGCCGGGCCGATCCCTGGGGCGGGTTCTGGATCGGCACCATGGCCAAAACCGGGGCGCCGGGGCACGGCGCCATCTATCGCTGGTACAGGGGCCGGCTGGAGCGGCTGCGCGGCGGCATGGGCATTCCCAATGCCATCTGCTTCGCGCCCGACCGCTCGGCCGCATATTACGCCGATACCAGCGAGGCCGTGATCTGGCGCCAGCCGCTGGATGCCGCGGGCTGGCCGGCGGGCGCGCCCCGGGTCTTTCTGGATCTGGGGCCAGAGGGCATCCACCCTGACGGCGCGGTGGTGGATGCCGAAGGCTGCCTGTGGAATGCCCGCTGGGGAACGGGCCAGGTGGTGCGGTATTCCCCGGACGGCCAGGTGATCGACAGCATCGCCCTGCCGGTCGCCCAGACCACCTGCCCGGCCTTCGGCGGGCCCGACTTCCGCAGCCTTTACGTCACCAGCGCCGCCGATGGCGACCCCTCCCCCGATGCCGGGCTGACCTGGCTGGCGGCGGAGACGGCCGTGGCCGGCCTGCCCGAACCCCGGGTCACCCTGGCGGAGGATGTCAGTTGAGCGGTTTCGGAGCACTGCCCACCGGCGAGATCGTGGAGCGGGTCGAAATCGCGGCCCACGGGCTGACGGCCCGCTTCCTGACGCTCGGCGCCATCCTTCAGGATCTGCGGCTCGACGGCGTGCCCCATCCGCTGGTGCTGGGCTTCGATCGTCTCGAGGGCTATCTGGCCCATCCCGACCTCTATTTCGGCGCGATGGTCGGACGCTATGCCAACCGCATCGGCGGCGCCCGGGCGCCGGTCGGCGGGCAGATCGTGCAACTGGATACCAATTTCCGGGGCCGGCACCTGCTGCATGGCGGGGCGGACGGATCCTCGCGCCGGAACTGGCGCATCCGGGCGGTGGCGGCCGACCGGGTCAGCCTGACCGACCGCCTGCCCGACGGCCATATGGGCTTTCCGGGCAATCTGGAGGTGGAGGTCGGCTTCAGCATCGCCCCCGGCCCGGTGCTCCGGATCGATGTCCGGGCCACCGGCGATGCCGAAACCCTCTGCAACTTCGCCCATCATTCCTACGTCAACCTGTCGGGCCGCCCGACCATCGCCGGCCATCGCCTCAGGGTCGCGGCGGACAGCTATCTGCCGGTCGATGACGACCTGATCCCGACCGGCGAACGCCGCCCCGTGACCGGGACCCCCTTCGATCTGCGCCGGGGTGTGACGCTGATGCAGGGTGGGCCGGCCGGCGGTTTCGACCACAATTTCTGCCTCTCCGACGCCCGGGGCCCGATCCGGCCCGTGGCCTGGCTGACGGCACCGGATGGCGGGCTCACCCTGACCGTGGAGACGACCGAGCCGGGGTTGCAGGTCTATGACGGGGCGATGATCGCCGCCGGCATGCCCGGCCTCGACGGCCGTCCCCTCGCCCCCCATGCCGGCCTGGCGCTGGAACCCCAGCTCTGGCCGGATGCCCCCAATCACCCGGGCTTTCCCCCGGCCCTGCTGCGGCCGGGAGAGGTCTATGAACAGCATACGGCCCTGGCCTTCACCGATATGCGGTGAACGGGCAGGGTTGAACCGGCGGGGGTGCGCGGGCGGCCCCCCTCTGCCGGTTGCGCATCGGCATCGCTCGCTCATCACGGCATGACCGCCCCCGATCAGACGGGGCGGCATCTAGGGAGATCACGGAGATGACATTGAAAACCCGGCTGCTGGCAGGCGTTCTGTTCACCGCCCTCGCCACACCCGCCGTCGCGGCGGACATGACCGTCGGCTTTTCGCAGATCGGTTCGGAATCCGGCTGGCGCGCCGCCGAGACCTCGGTCTCCAAGGTCGAGGCCGAAAAGCGGGGCATCACGCTGAAGATCGCCGATGCCCAGCAGAAGCAGGAAAACCAGATCAAGGCGATCCGGTCGTTCATCGCCCAAGGCGTGGACGCGATCTTCCTGGCCCCGGTCGTGGCCACCGGCTGGGATGCCGTCCTTGAAGAGGCCAAGGATGCCGAAATCCCGGTCGTGCTTCTGGACCGGAGCATAGAGACCAAAGATCCCTCGCTCTATCTGACCGCCGTCACCTCCGACAGCGTGCACGAGGGCGAGGTGGCCGGGAAATGGCTGGTCGACACCGTCGCCGGCAAGAGCTGCAATGTCGTGGAGCTTCAGGGCACGGTCGGCGCCTCGGTCGCCACCAACCGCAAGGAAGGCTTCGCAAAGGGCATCGCCGGGGCCGACAATGTGAAGATCATCCGCAGCCAGACCGGCGAGTTCACCCGCGCCAAGGGCAAGGAGGTGATGGAGAGCTTCATCAAGGCCGAAGGCGGCGGCAAGACGATCTGCGCGCTCTATGCCCATAACGACGACATGGCGCTGGGCGCGATCCAGGCGATGAAGGAAGCCGGGCTGAAGCCGGGCACCGACATCCTGGTCGTCTCCATCGACGCGGTGCCCGACATCTTCAAGGCGATCGCCGAAGGCGAGGCCAATGCCACGGTGGAGCTGACCCCGAACATGGCCGGCCCGGCCTTCGACGCGCTGGCCGCCTACAAGGACGGCAAGGCGCCGCCGAAGTGGATCCAGACCGAATCGAAGCTCTATACCAAGGCCGACGACCCGATGGGCCAGTACGACGCGCGCAAGTCGCTCGGCTACTGACCGCCTGCCCGCCGGCCCCGGGAAACCGGTTCCCGGGGCCGGCGGGCAATGCTGTCCCTGATCCCTGGGAGGGGGAGATCCATGAACGAGGCGCCGGAACTGCTGTGCGTGCGCGGCCTGTCCAAGACCTTTCCGGGCGGGTTCCAGGCCCTGAAATCGGTGGATCTGACCCTGCGCGCGGGCGAGATCCACGCCCTGCTGGGGGAAAACGGCGCCGGCAAGTCGACCCTGATCAAGACGGTCACCGGCATCACGCCCCGCGATGGCGGCGAGGTGCGGCTGTCGGGTGCTGAGATCCGCCCCCGATCGGGCGACGAGGCCCTGGCCGCGGGGATCGCCACGGTCTATCAGGAGGTGGCGCTGCTGCCCAATCTGACCGTTGCGCAGAACCTGTTCCTCGGCCGCCAGCCCACCCGTTTCGGCCTTGTCCGCGACCGCGAGATGCGCCGCCGGTCCCGCGATCTTCTGCAGGGCTTCGGCCTGAGGATCGATGTCGGCGCGCCCTTGGGCGACTATCCGGTGGCGGTACAGCACATCGTCGCCATCGCCCGCGCCGTCGACATGTCGGCGAAGGTGCTGATCCTGGACGAACCCACCGCCAGCCTGGACGGCCGCGAGGTGGAGGTGCTGTTCCGGGTGATGCGCCAGCTGCGCGACCAGGGCATGGGCATCCTGTTCGTCACCCACTTCCTGGATCAGGTGCAGGAGATCTGCGACCGGCTGACGGTGCTGCGCAATGGCTGCCTGGTCGGCGAACGGCCGGTCGCCGGGCTGCCGCGCATGGAGCTGGTCGGCATGATGCTGGGACGCGAACTTCAGGGCGTGGAAGAGGAACGCGCGCGTGCCACCCAGGACCAGGAGGACACCCCGCCGCTGCTCCGCGCCGAAGGGCTGGGCCGCAAGGGGGCCGTGGCGCCCTTCGATCTGACGCTTCGGCGCGGTGAGGTTCTGGGGCTTTCGGGCCTGCTGGGGTCGGGGCGGACGGAAACCGCGCGCCTGATCTTCGGCGCGGACCGGGCCGATGGCGGCACGCTGCATCTGGACGGCCGCCCGGCGCGGATCCTGGGGCCGCGCGATGCCCTGAAACAGGGGCTGGGCTTCTGCCCCGAGGAACGCAAGACCGAGGGCATCGTCGCCGAATTGTCGGTGCGCGAGAACATCATCCTTGCCCTGCAGGCCCGGATGGGGTGGACGCGGCCCCTGTCGCGCAAACGCCAGAAAGAGATCGCCGACCATTTCATCAAGGCGCTCGACATCCGTCCGGCCGATCCGGACAAGCCCATCGGCCTGTTGTCGGGCGGCAACCAGCAGAAGGCGATCCTGGCCCGCTGGCTGGCCACCGAACCCCGGATCCTGATCCTGGACGAGCCGACCCGCGGCATCGATGTCGGCGCCCATGCCGAAATCATCCGCCTGATCCGCAGCCTGTGCGACAGCGGGCTGGCCATGCTGGTCATCTCGTCCGAGGTGGAGGAGATCGTGTCCTATTCCGACCGGGTGACCGTGCTGCGCGACGGCAGCCATGTCGCCCATCTGACCGGCGAGGCGGTCAACGAACAGCGGGTGCTGGCCGCCATCGCCGCAGACTGACGGCCAATGCAGAACAAGAACACGGTATCCGGCACAAGGACGGGGGGAGCCAAGACAGTGTCCATCGCCTATCCCAGGAAAGGCAGCGCCCAGATCGGCGCCCTGATCCTGATCCTGCTGATCAACTGGATGGTGTCGCCCCAGTTCTTCGACCTGCGCCTTCAGGACGGGCGCCTGTTCGGCAGCCTGGTCGACGTCTTCAATCGCGGCGCGCCGGTGGTGCTGCTGGCGACGGGCATGGTTCTGGTCATCGCCACCCGCGGCATCGACCTGTCGGTCGGTGCGGTCATGGCCATCTCGGGCGCGGTGGCCGCCAGCCTGGCCGACAGCCATTCGCTGGCCGTCTGCCTGGCCGCGGCGCTCAGCACCGGGCTGCTCTGCGGGCTGTGGAACGGGCTGCTGGTGGCCGTGCTCCGCATCCAGCCGATCATCGCCACCCTGATCCTGATGGTCGCCGGCCGCGGCATCGCCCAGCTGATCACCGAGGGGCGGATCGTCACCTTCTCCTCGCCCGATCTCGCCTGGATCGGCAGCGGTGCACTGCTGGGCCTTCCGGCCCCGGTGGTGCTGGCGGCGGCGACCCTGCTGGTCGCCGTGCTGCTCGCCCGCGGCACAGCGCTCGGCCTGATGATCGAGGCGACCGGCGCCAATGCCCGGGCCAGCCGCCTGGCCGGCATCGACACCCGGCTGATGATCCTGGCGGTCTATATGTGGTGCGGCTTCTGCGCCGCCCTCGCCGGCGTGATCGCCGCCGCCGACATCCGCGGCGCGGACGCCAACAATGCCGGTCTCTGGCTGGAGCTGGACGCGATCCTGGCGGTGGTGATCGGGGGCACCTCGCTGTTCGGCGGGCGGTTCAGCCTGGTGCTGGCCGCCGTCGGCGGGCTGATCATCCAGGCCATGAACACCGGCATCCTGCTCAGCGGCTATCAGCCGGAGCTGAACCTGGTGATCAAGGCGACGGTGGTGCTGGCGGTCCTGCTGCTCCAGACCCCGCGCCTCGCCGCGGCCCGGGATCGCCTGCTTCGGGGACGCCATCCCCGGAACCGCCTGCTTCGGGAGACGCGTTGATGCGCCGCCACCTGCCCGTCATCGTCACCACCGCCGTCTTCCTGCTGGGCTTCCTGTTCTGCGCCCTGCAATACCCCAACATCGCCTCCACCCGGGTGGTGATGAACCTCATCACCGACAATGCCTTCCTCGGCATTCTGGCCGTGGGCATGACCTTCGTGATCATCTCGGGCGGCATCGACCTGTCGGTCGGATCGGTGGTGGCCTTCACCACGGTCTTCCTGGCGCTCGGCATCGGCAGCTGGGGCCTGCCGCCGCTTCTCGCCTTCTGCCTGGTGCTGGCCATCTGCGCCCTGTTCGGCGCGGCCATGGGCGCCATCATCCATCATTTCGACGTGCCGCCCTTCATCGTCACCCTGGCGGGCATGTTCCTGGCCCGGGGCGTGGCCTTCCTGCTGTCCACCGACAGCCTGCCGATCGACGATGCGCTCTATCAGCAGGTGGCGGCCTTCTCCCTCCGCCTGCCCGGGGGCGGCCGGTTGCGGATCATCGGCATGATCATGCTGGCGACCTTCGTCCTGGGCGGGATCCTGCTCCACTACACCCGTTTCGGCACCAATGTCTTCGCGCTGGGCGGCGGCCGCGACACCACCGCCCTCATGGGCATCCGCACCGGCCGGACGACCATCGCCATCTACACGCTGTCCAGCCTGCTGGCGGGGCTGGCCGGCATCGTCTTCTCGTTCTACACCGCGTCCGGCTATTCCCTGACCGGTGTGGGGGTGGAGCTGGACACCATCGCCGCGGTGGTGATCGGCGGTACCCTGCTCTCGGGCGGCGCCGGCAGCATGTTCGGCACCTTCATCGGCATCCTGATCCAGGGGCTGATCCAGACCTACATCACCTTCGACGGCAGCCTGTCCAGCTGGTGGATCAAGATCGTGACCGGCATCCTGCTGTTCCTGTTCATCGCCCTGCAGCAGCTGCTGACCCATCTGGCCACGCGCGCGGCCAGCGGCGCGCACGGCACGCAGGATCAGCCCCCGGCGGCAGGCCGGACGCCGGCCATCGGAGCACAGGGCATGGGAGCACAGGGCATGGGAACCGGGGGGCTCAGAACGCAGGAAAGGGGCTGATCCCGCCGGATCAGCCCCTCCCCTTCATCCGCCCGTCTCTGAAATCGGGCCTTGAAATCGGGCCCTGAGATCGGCTCCGGCCGGTCAGGCCGCCGTTTCGTGGCGGCTGCGGCGCGCGGCGTTCACGCCGGCAAGGAATTCCAGGCCCTCGGCGGCGATGGCATCGCCCACCGTGCCCTCGCCCTCCCCCGCCAGCGCGCCCAGATCGACCCACTGGGCATAGAGCGGCCGGGTCCGGTCGGTGATGATGCCCGCATGCAGCAGGGTCTTGACCAGCACCCGGAAGACATTGGTGCTCTCGGACATCTCGGCGCGGCGCACGTCGGAGGTGTAGCTCTCTTTCATGGCATCCCGCACCCATTCCCAATCGAGCCCCAGCGGCGCATAAAGCGCCTGCTTCTGGCTGGGATGGAGCATGTTGAACATCAGGATCTGGAAGCACTGCGCCGCCCAGTCCTCGACGCCGTTGCGCGCCTTCTCGTCCATCATCGGCAGGGCGTCGCGGCCCCAGAGCTTGCCGGCGCGATGATGAAAGGCCTCGTCGGTCATCACCAGCTGGGTCAACCGGCGCAGCACCGGGTCCTGGCTCTTGGAATGCAGGCTGGCGAAAATGCCCATGGCGAGGCCTTCGACCAGAAGCTGCATGCCGACGATCTTGCGCGGCACGTCGGTCAGGTCGACCAGTTCCTTCAGCAGCCCGCCCAGCACGTCGGAGGCCGGCATCGGCGCCCCCCAGCGGGTGTGGATATAGCGGCTGAACGCGGTCACGTGGCGGGCTTCCTCGCGCGCCTGGTTGGCGGCATATTCCACCACCCCCGGATCGGCGAGCATATGGCAGAGGCTGGCCGACAGCGACAGCGCCCCCTGCTCGCCATGCAGCACGCTCGACAGCCACCAGCGCGCGCTTTCATTGGCGAACCAGACCCGCTGTTGGGCGGTCAGCCGGTCGGCGACGGCGCTGTTCAGCTCGGGCACGATCGAGGCCGGCATGACCGTCTCGGTGGCCATGTCGAACGGCTCGTCGAAGCGGATATAGGCGGTGTCGAGCGGGTCCCAGAAATGGCGATGGGTCTCGGCGATGATCTCGTCGAACAGATCGGTGCGCTCGGCATAGCGCGGCACCCGGATCTGATCGAGGAAGCCGGCCGGTCCGACCGCTCGGAAGGCACCGCTCCGGCTGACGCTGGTGGTCTCGGGCATGGATGTCTCGTCCCCTGACTGATACGGACCTGGGCCGATATGGGCCTGGGCTGATACGGGCCTGGCTGCTCCGGCCGGATGGCATCGGACGCGGATCACGCCTCTTGTTCTTGTCTTAAGGATAGAGTGATTGACGTATACGTCAATCATGGGGCGCGCGGCATGAACCGGCCATCGGCCGGCAGCCGCGCGCCCCGACGGAAACCGGTGACGATCAGAGGAACTTCCGGTTCGCCTCGGCCGCCGGCACCTTCAGCCCAAGCACCTCGACCCGCGGGGTGATCTGGGCGATGAAGCGCTGGCGAGCTTCTTCATTGGTGTACTGGCGCAGGCCCCACTTCACATAAAGCGGCGAGCGCTTGCTCTCGGAGCTGCCGAACAGGTCGAGCGTGATCGGCCAGGCCTTTTCCAGCATCGCCTGGGCATCCTTCAGCCCCTCTTCCGTCTGGCAGTATTCCCAGACGATCCGGTAGCCCTGGGCGACGTGGTTGTGCTCGTCGATGATGACGCTGGTGCACATGTCGGCGAGCGGCTTGTACGAGCTCTTCGACATCTCGTGGATCTGCGCCAGCACCGCCGCCTCGCCGATGAACGAGAACATGCCGCGGCCCAGCCAGTTCTCGATCCGGCGCACGCCCTCGGTGCGGTAGAATTCGCGCTGATCCAGATGCTGCTGCAGCATATAGGCGGTATCGACGCCGATCTCGTCCAGCACCGCCTTGCCGCGGATATAGTGATCCATCTCCTCGGCGGCGCGCTCGCAGCACACCTTGCGCTCGAAGGCGGTCGGCGCCATCGGATAGAAGATCTGGATGTAGTCGTCGGCACCGGTCAGCTCGCCCTCGGTATGGGCGCGCAGCTGATGGATCACCAGCTCCTGGTACTCGTCCGGCATCTCGCGGAAGGCCTTGGCATCCGGCACGAGCAGCCGCTCCCCGGCGGCAGCATGAGCGGTCTGTTCGGTCATCTTGAGCGTTCCTTTTGTATTGGTCCCTCGCCGGGCGGGCGCTGCCGCGCCCTTGGCCGCCGCCTCAGTGGCGGCTTGAACCGACCTCGGGGGTCGGTTCCGGAGGAAAGTGGTGGTGGTGGTCATTCCGTGGTCCCTCTGCCC
>MDTG01016884.1_pt1 | contig 82775 bp, 70 predicted proteins | sample 811421 | NCBI WGS metagenome assembly MDTG01 (sample SAMN05326645, study PRJNA326480) | marine metagenome | isolation source: seawater | place: Pacific Ocean: South East | collected 2011 | reverse complement strand
TTGCGTTAGCGATAGTAATGACATCCTTTTTTTGCTGCCATATATGGCAAAAAAAGATATAATGGATAGCGCGACCCTTGTGGTAACGCCCAAATTATACTACTCGTCTTTCCAATTTAAACGGTCCATTTGGTTGTAAGGCCAAGGTGCACCATTGTTTTCTATATTGGTCATCATGTTATTTAACTCGGTTGGTGCAGCACTTTGCTCCATTACTAAGTATTGACGCATTTCCATGATAATGTTTAATGGATCAATACTAACTGGACAAGCCTCTACACAGGCGTTACAACTTGTACAAGCCCAAAGCTCTTCGGTTGTAATATAGTCGCCTAATAATTGTTTACCGTCGTCTACAAACGTCCCTTTATTGGCATCTATATTTTTACCTACTTCTTCCAGACGGTCTCTGGTATCCATCATTATTTTACGTGGTGATAGCTTTTTACCTGTTAAGTTTGCTGGACACTCACTTGTACAACGTCCACATTCTGTACACGTGTAGGCATTTAAAAGGTTTACCCATGATAAATCTTGTACGTCACTTGCTCCAAATTTTTCTGGCATTGCTGCTTCTGTACCTTCTGCAGGTGCTGCAAATGGATCTACGTTTGGATCCATCATTAACTTAACCTCTTTAGTTACGGTTGCATTGTTTTTAAATTGTCCTTTTGGTGTAAGCTTACCGTAATATGTATTTGGAAAAGCCAAAAGGATATGTAAATGTTTAGAAAAATATAGGTAGTTTAAAAATACTAAAATACCTACTATGTGAATCCACCATGCTGCACGCTCTATGGTATGCAATGCTGCTTCTGATAATCCACTAAATAATGGTGCTATAAATTGACTGATTACGTTACCTGAATTATAGTCTTGAAAGACTGTGTCTGTTGCATTCATTACTAAAAATAGACACATTAATACGACTTCAAAATACAATATAATATTACCATCAGATTTAGGCCAACCCTTCATCTCTGACTTCATGAAACGTTTTAGTTTAATAACGTTACGTCGCGTCCAAAAAATGATAACTGCTACTAATACTAGTACTGCCAATATCTCAAAACTTCCTATTAAAAAACCGTAAAGTGCTTCTGGAAGTAAGCTATGACCAATCCTGTGTGTACCAAATAAACCATCGATTATAATTTCTAAAACTTCGATGTTTATTATTACAAATCCTACGTAAACAATAACATGTAAAAATCCAGAAATAGGACGTTTAACCATTTTGCTTTGTCCTAAAGCAATGTATGCCATGTTTTTCCAACGTTGTGGTTTATTGTCTGATACGTCAACGTCTTTACCTAGTTTTATGTTTCTGACTAATTTTTTTACATTGTTTGCAAAGTAGCCAATACCTGCAAAAAGTATTATTGCAAAAATTATGTTAGGTATGTATTCCATAGGGTTAGTTTAGTTAGTTTTATTTTGTATTAATCTTTAAGCTCGTTTCCTTCTGCATCGTATTGTTTTGGCTTTTTACCAAATAATGAAAAGTGTACGTAACGTTTAGGGTTTAGTTTCATGTCCTCTAAAAGTTGCTCCATTTGTAATGCTGCGCCTTCTAGGTTTGTATACAAACCATCGTCTTTAAGTAGTTTACCCAATGATCCTTCTCCGTTTTTAACGTTTGCCATCATGGTATTTACACTAGCTAAGGTTGCTTGCAAATCTTCAACCGTTTTTGCTATATCTACTTGGTTTAACTTTTGGCTCATCTGGTTTAGATTGCCACTAGTTTGATTAAAGTTATCCACCATTGTAGTTATGTTTTCGTCATTTTTTTTAACTACAGAGTTAATCGAATACGCTAATCCTTTATAAGATTTTAAGGTAGCATTTAATTCGGCTAACGTATTTTGTAATCCATTTTCAGATTTGTCTGCAATTAAACCATTAAGATTACCCATTAAAGTATCTACCGTTTTTAATGTTCCGTCAAGGTTAGTACTTAATTGAGAGAAGTCACTGGTAAGGCTAGTTACTAAACCTTCCTCTACGTCTGACTGGATTAAATCGCCATCTTTAGCCATTTGATTGTCTTCTGCAGGTTTTATTGCTAAGGCATTACCACCCATTAAACCTGTTTGATACATGCTAATTTTACTGTTTTTAGAAAACTGTAATTGCTTATCTACCGAGAAAGCGACTCTTGTTTTACCAGATTCAAAATCATATTTGATTTCTTTAACCTTACCTACCGTATTCCCTTTTATGGTTACTGGAGCAGATACTGCTAATGAGTTATAATCAAACTCTGTATAATACGTATTGTTAGAATCAAATATATTATTCCCTTTTAGATAACTAAATCCAAAAATGAAAAATATTATTCCAAGAATAACTAATATGGCTGTTTTAACTTCTAGTGATAGTTTCAAGATATGAAATTTAGATTGGTAACAAAATTAGAAAATAATTATAAAAGAATGGGTCTAATTAGACTCGGTTTTTAATGCTTCTGAAAGTTTGATTTGTTTACCATCTTTAAAAGCAACAATATAAGCGTCCTTATAACCTTTATTTTTAGCTTCTATTTGTAGTTTTTGAATCTTATTATAGTCTGAAGTATAACCGTAATAATATTTATAAAGACCACCTGATTTTTCTCTAGAAATATCTTGTAATCCTTTAAAATTATAGGCTTTAGGCTCTAAAGATTTTGAGCTAGCTGCTATTTGAATTTTAAAAACAGTGTTTTTAATTGTTTTTTCCTCTGTCGAAATAGTGTCCACAATAGGTGCTTCCATTACAATACTACCTACATTTTTATCAATTTCGGTTTTATAATCCAAAATTGCATCAGATATAGATTTAGATAAATCTTTTTGTCCTTTAGCCGAGTTTAAATAAGCACCTTCCGCTGTATTAGTAATAAAACCAGTCTCTACCAATACACTTGGCATAACCGTTTGATGTAAAACTATAAATCCAGCTTGCTTTACACCTCTGTTTTTTCTTTTCAATTTATTAGTGAAAGCATTTTGAATTAAAGAGGCTAATTTTATACTTTGATCTAAATATTCTTCTTGCATTAATGATAACCCAATAAAAGATTCTGGTGAGTTTGGATCAAAACCATTATAGTTTTCTTTATAATTTTCTTCTAAATAAACTACTTCGTTTTCTGCTTTAGCAACTTCAAAATTAGTTTTATTACGATGTATTCCTAAAACATAAGTTTCGGATCCTGAAGCTTGTGTATTATGAGCATTACAGTGTATGGATACAAAAAGGTCTGCATTGGCATCATTAGCTATCTTTCCTCTTTTAAATAAATCTACAAAAACATCCGTTTTTCTGGTATACACCACTTTTATATCAGAATTTTTTTCTAATATTTTTCCAACACTTAATACAATATTTAAGGCAATATCTTTTTCTTTCAAACCTGTCTTAGCATGTTTTCCTGGGTCTTTTCCTCCATGTCCAGCGTCCAATACTACAATAAACTTACCATTACTACCTTGTGCATGGCTAGTTTGAAAGCTATTAAATGTTAATACTATTATAAAGGATACTATAAGTTTAAAAATGTTCGTTTGCATAGATGTTATAACCAATTTATTTTGCGTTTAGTATGATTTATAAATTTTAACGAATATTAAAACATTCACAAAAAAATATATGTAGTTTTGTCAATTCAAATCCCAAGCCATACTTTTACAAAAATACATTTAAAAGCGTTGCGTACACATAGTCTTAACATACTTTTTACTTTGAGTTTTACAGTGTTTATTAACACTCTAGGCTTTGCGCAAGGAGAAATCCCTAAAAAGGGCGTTGATTTACCTGCAGTAAAAACAACCGAATTACAAGTCAATACAATAATTGACACTACAAAAACTGACAAAGATATTCCTTTACTGTCAGAAAAAGCTAGCGATAGCACTACTGTAGATACCATAAAAGTCAAACCTTTATTATCTAGTACTGTTTCCTATAAAGCTACGGATTACATGTCTTATAAGAAAAAGGAATCCAAAATGCATCTTTATAATGAAGCTGAAGTGCTTTATGAAGATATGGAAGTTACTGCTGGTCATATTATTTTAGATTTTAATAAAGATTTAATTTATGCCAAAGGTATTATTGACGATTCTACTAAACTTTACAAACAGCGACCTGTATTTAAACAAGGCGAAAATGTAATAGAACCAGATTCTATTGTATTTAATACAGTTACTAAACAAGGGTTAATATATAATTCTGTTACCGAACAAAATGGTGGTACATTAATAACAGAAACTACTAAAAAAGTAAATGACTCGGTTTATTATTTAAAAAATGCAAAATTTACAACTGCTGAAGATTTAGAAGATCCAGAATACTATTTTTTAATTAGAACAGGTAAATTAGTGCCTGGTAGTAAAGTTATTACTGGACTAACTAACTTATTTATATATGATGTACCAACACCTATAGGATTACCTTTTGCCTTTTTTCCTTTAACCAAAAAGCAAACGTCAGGTGTTATTTTTCCTAGTTTTGGAGAGGATGGTAATCGTGGGTACTTTTTACAAAATGGTGGATATTATTTTGCTATTAGTGATTATTTTGATTTAGCCTTATTAGGTGATTATTATACCAATGGTAGCTATGGTTTAAGAGTAGAAAACAAATACGCAAGACGTTATAAATTTAGAGGTAATCTAGCCTTTAGATATGAAAACTTAATTACCAGTGAACGTGGTTTTCCGGATTATGCAAAAACAACTATTTATAACTTACGTTGGTCACATCAACAAGATGCAAAAGCTAATCCAAATGCTAGATTCTCGGCTAACGTTAACTTAGGTAGTCAAAATTACTACCAACAATCTATCAACCAAATCAACTTACCTAGTACACAAAATAATACGTTAGCGTCTTCTATTGCTTATTCCAAAACATTTCTGGGTGAGCCTCAGGTTAACATAAACTTGACTGCATCGCATTCTCAAAACACTCAAACAGGAGCTATTAACATGACCTTACCAACTTTTCAAGGTAGTATTGGTCGTATTTTCCCGTTTGCACCTAAAGAAGGTACAAAAAAGGGGATGCTGCAAAATATAAACGTCCAGTACAATTTAAGAGCAGAAAATAGAATTACCACTACAGACGAATTTTTCTTTAAAAGTGAAATGTTTGATGATGCTAAAATAGGTGCACAACACTCGATTCCACTATCAACCAACTTTAAAGTATTTAAATATTTTAGTATGAGTGCAAGTGCAAACTTTAACGAAGTTTGGACATTAAACACTGTAAACAAATATTATGATGCAGATGAAGAAGAAATTGTAACAGAAGATATTAATGGCTTTGACAGCTTTAGAACTTATAATTTTTCTACGAGTTTAGGAACAACAATTTATGGTATGTTTAACTTTGATAAGAAAAAACAAGGTAAAAAGCTACAAGCAATTAGACACGTAATAAGACCATCTATTAGTTATAACATTAATCCGGCATTTGATAATTATTACGATACAGTAGAAGTTATAGATGCTGATGGTACTACACAATCAGAATATACACGTTTTGAAAATAATCTTTTTGGAACACCTAACAACAACTACTCTAGTTCTATTGGAATTGGAGTTTCAAATAACTTTGAAGCTAAGGTGCGCGATAAGGACTCCACAGTAGTCGAACCTAAAAAGATAATACTACTTAACAACTTAAACTTTTCAACTTCTTACAACGTTGCTGGTGACTCTTTAAACTGGAGTCCGATTAGAGTTACAGGAGGTACACAACTGTTTAATAATAAAATGAATATAAACTTTGGTGCCACTTTAGATCCTTACGCCTTAGATAATAATAATGTTAGAATCAATACGTATAACATTGACAATAACGGAAGTTTATTTAGAATGACAAGTGCTAACCTAACCATGGGTTATTCTTTTGATAGTAAAGGATTAAGTGCTTCTAGAGATGAAAATGAAAATTCAAGAAACGAACGCTTATTAAGTGGAGGTCGTGATGATGATTTATTTGGTGTCTCTCAGGATTTTGCGGACTCTAGATTTTTAGATGATGATAAAGATGAAGATAAAGAGGAAGAACCAAGTGAACTTTACAACTATGGAATTCCTTGGAATTTTAGATTAGCCTATGCCATAAACTACTCCAATAATGCACGACAAAACGAAATTTCTTCACACTCGTTAATGTTCTCTGGAGATTTAGATATTGCACCACGTTGGTCTATTGGAGGATCATCAAGTTATGATTTTAAAAACAAAGGATTTGGTTTAACACAATTACGTTTTCAAAGAGATCTTTTAAGCTGGCGAATGAATTTTACTTGGGTTCCTTTTGGTACTTATAACCGTTGGAATTTCTTTATAGGAATCAAGTCTAGTATATTACAAGATTTAAAATACGAGCAACGTCGTAAACCTGATGAAGGTTTATAAACTAACTTTAAGCTAATACATCACTTTACTTTTATGAAAAAGATAATTACAACATCAAAAGCACCTGCTCCAATTGGACCTTACAATCAAGCAGTTTTAAGTGGCAATACGTTATACACTTCTGGACAAATAGCTTTACATCCTGAGACAGGAGAGCTTGTCATGGATGATATTAAAACAGAAACAAAACAAGTCATGGAAAATATGAAAGCAGTATTAGAAGCTGCAGACATGACTTTTGAGCACGTTATAAAAACGTCAATATTTATAAGTGACATGCATAACTTTGCACAAATAAATGAAGTTTATGGTACTTATTTTAAAGATGAAACTGCTCCTGCAAGAGAGACAGTAGAAGTTGCTAACCTGCCTAAGTTTGTTAATGTAGAAATTAGTATGATTGCTGTTAAATAGCTTTAATTAAAAGCTCTGCAGTTGCTAAGTTTGTAGCTAAAGGTACATCGTGCACATCACAAAGACGCATCAACATTAATACATCAGGCTCATGTGGATGTTTTTCTAGAGGATCTCTAAAAAACAATACCATATGGCATTTACCCTCTGCTACTCTAGCTGCTATTTGTGCGTCTCCACCCATTGGTCCTGACAACATCCTTAACACTTCAAAACCTGCTTTTTTAACTTTTTTACCAGTAGTTCCTGTAGATATTAGAGAGATTTCTTTTTGAAGTAATATCTTTTTATGTTCGTTTAAAAACTGAACCATTTCAGCTTTTTTACCATCGTGTGCAATTATAGCTATCTCCATTTATTTAATATTATTGGTATGAAAGGCAACCAAACCTTCAATTGGCCTTCTTTCAAAATTTCCTACTTTAAAATTTAGCTCTTCAGCAACTGCTTTGATTTCTTTTTGACAGAAAAACGCTATAGACCCAGCAAAATGTACAGGAACCGTTTTTAATTCTTCCTTATATTGCAAAATCATATTTTTAGCAAAACGTCTTATTCCTGATTTTATTAATTCTACTATATATTTAGAATCTTTGTTTAAAATCATAAACTCAGCAAATTGCGCTAAATAGGCATTTGGATTAGGCTGTTTGTATAAATTGTATTTAATATAATCGGCCTCAAGGTTAAACTTATCTGCAAATGCAATTCTGATATCTTCTGGCATATGATTGTAGTAATAGTCGCGTAACAACTCTTTACCATAATAGTTTCCTGAAGCATCATCCATAATACTATATCCTAATGATTTAACACGTTGGTGTAATTTATTACCATCAAAATAACTACAATTAGATCCTGTTCCTAAAATACAAACTACAGCAGCTTCTGTTGGATTATTAATGGTTGCATAAACTGCAGCCATAGTATCCTCGTCCACTAAAACATCTGCATTTGGAAAAAACTCTTGCAGAATAACTTTTAACATTAGTCTTGGTTTTTCTGTACCACAACCTGCTCCATAAAAAAAAACATGCGTTACAACCTCTTGATTATCCTTTAATGCAGGACTATTTTTTAAGATTTTTTTTATTTTCTTTTCGCTTAGTATTGCAGGATTTAAACCTTTAGTACGAATTTTTTCTAATAATTGGTTTCCGTTTTTATCAACTGCTATCCAATCACATTTTGTAGAGCCACTATCAACAACTAAAATCATATTTTGAAATATTTATGGTAAGATAAAAAAAAGCACAGTAAAAAAGATTAATAAAATCTATTTACTGTGCTTAAATTACATAATGTTACACGTATTATAGTGTATTAATTTTTTGAGCTAAGTCAACTAATTTATTAGAATATCCAAACTCATTATCATACCATGATACTAATTTGAAAAACTTAGAGTTTAACTCGATTGCAGAGTCTGCATCAAAAACACTTGTTTGCACTTCGCTAACAAAATCTTGAGACACTACTGCATCTTCAGTATAACCTAAAACACCTTTCATGGCACCTTCCGAAGCTTTTTTCATAGCTGCTTTAATGTCTTCTAAAGATGTTTCTTTTTTAGTTCTAACCGTTAAATCTACTACAGATACATCAACTGTTGGTACTCTAAAAGCCATACCAGTTAATTTACCATCTAATTCTGGAATTACTTTTCCTACTGCTTTTGCAGCTCCTGTAGATGTTGGAATAATATTATTTAATGCACTACGACCTAAACGGTAATTTTTACGTGAAGGTGCATCCACAGTAAATTGTGTAGACGTTGCTGCGTGAATTGTAGTCATTAAAGCTTCTTCTATTCCAAAGTTATCTTCAATTACTTTAGCGATTGGCGCTAAACAGTTAGTTGTACAAGACGCGTTAGACACGATTGTATCAGCTGCAGTTAATTTATCGTCATTTACACCCATAACAAACATTGGTGCATCTTTACTTGGTGCAGAGATTACTACTTTTTTAGCACCACCTTCAATATGGTAGTTAGCTGTTTCTAAAGTTGTAAAAATACCTGTACATTCTGCAACTACATCTGCTCCTGCTTGATCCCATTTTAAGTTTTTTGGATCTTTTTCTGCTGTAATACGAATCGTTTTTCCGTCAACAACAAGGTTTCCGTCTTTTACTTCGATAGTACCATCAAATCTTCCGTGTACAGAATCGTATTGTAATAAGTAAGCTAAGTGATCTACATCTAATAAATCGTTAATTGCAACAACCTCTACGTCACTACGTTTTACTGTCGCTCTAAATACGATACGACCAATTCTACCAAATCCGTTAATTCCTAATTTTAATGTTGACATATTATTTTTTTTATTTGTAATCAGTTTATATTATGTGGTCATGATATCTGACACACGTATCAATTCTTCGTTAATTTTTGATTTTCCTTTTACAGCTTGTTCTAAAGGCGTTAATTGTATAGTATCGCTTAACAATCCAACCATGTAATTAGATTTACCTTCTAGAAGACTTTCTACTGCCTTAACACCCATTCTACTTGCTAAAACACGATCAAAACATGAAGGAGATCCACCACGTTGCATGTGACCTAATACAGATACACGCACTTCATATTCTGTCATGTTTTCTTCAACGTAATCTTTAAGTTCAAAAACATTTTTACCAATTTTATCACCTTCAGCTACGACTACAATACTAGACGATTTACCAGATAATTTACTACGTCTTAAAGACTCTAACAATCTATCTAAACCTAAATCCTCTTCAGGGATTAAAATTTCTTCTGCTCCTGCTCCAACACCAACATTTAATGCAATATGCCCAACGTCACGACCCATAACCTCGACAAAAAATAGTCTGTTATGAGAACTTGCTGTATCTCTAATCTTATCAATAACTTCTACAACCGTATTTAAAGCAGTATCATAACCTAATGTATGTGATGTACCATAAATATCATTATCTATAGTTCCTGGTATTCCCATTACTGGGAAATCAAATTCTTGATTAAAGATTAGGGCTCCTGTAAATGTACCATCACCACCTACTACTACTAAGGCATCAATGTTTGCTTCTTTTAGAGCATTGTATGCTTTTTGACGTCCTTCTTTAGTACGAAACTCTTTAGATCTTGCCGATTTTAAAACAGTACCACCTTTATTAATAATACCCTTTACGTTACGTGCTGTTAATTCTTTGAAGTCTCCTTCTATCATTCCTTCATAGCCACGATATATTCCTGCACATTCTATGTTATAGTATGCACAAGTTCTGGCTACAGATCGGATGGCTGCATTCATCCCTGGAGCATCTCCTCCAGAAGTCATTACAGCTATTTTTTTTATGGTTTTTGACATGTATTTTTTATTATCAAAGTAAAATTACTAAACAAATATTATATATGACATCGCTTTTAACAAAATTTTGCAATAAGCGCAAAACTATAACGTTTTCGTTAATAACTTAATAAAATACAGGCTGTTAAATGAAGAAAAATACAGAATTGATAATCTGTTATTCCTCTTCTTTGATAATCATATTTTGAGGAAAGGGAGCATTGTTTTCAGATTTTTTTTCTGGAGTTTCGTCCTCCAAAATAACACCTTCGTTATCCTCTTCGTCTACTTTTGAAGGGTTGAAAATTTTTCGCATTAATTCGCCAAAAGTATCAAACGAGACACTATAAGATAAACCAACACCTTGTGTGTATCCAATTTCTTCTCCAAAGTTTCTGATACTGTTTTCGCGATTAAACACTTTTGCGGTAAGTGTACCTTCTTCGTTTAATAAAAAGTCTACTTGAACGTCTCCTGCAATAACAGAATCACCTAAACCACCAACAGGAACACCAACCTTACCATTAATTAATACACGATCAGATATTTTGGTTTGCAATGTTAGACCAACACGATTGTCTGTTTGATATTCTGGGTTATTGGTTCCAGCTTCAAAATTTACACCAATATCAAATTTACCGTCACCACTAGATAATAGGTTATTAACTAATCCATTTAATCGCTCAGTTAATGTTCCCGTAAAATTAATATCGTTTAATCCACTACTAAACGCACCAGTTGCAATTAAAAATAAGGCTTGACTTTCTTTTTCTTCATTTGTATCAAGCCTATAATCAAGCTCTGATTTAATAGTCGAACTTGTTGTTGGAAAGTCAAATTGGTAGTTTATTTCTGGTCTTTCTAATCGATCAGATAAAGCTAAAGTAAGCTCTACAGGAATGCTTCTATTAATTGGACTATCTAATAATGGTGATGGATTGGCACGTGTTAAATATTTAGCCTCAATGTTTATTATAGCGTCTAATGGCTTACCATTCCATGCTAGTGTACTTGTATATGGCTCTACAATAAATTTTTTCTGAATAACGCCTCCATAAAAGAAGTTGTAAACGCCTTCATAAACCACAAAGTCACCATACATATTAAATTTATTATTGGTATTTATTTCAATTAATAAACCACCAACACCACGTCCTTTAATTGTACTACCAGAACTTTTATCGATTACTATTTCTATTTCAGCTTCTTCGGTTACATCCAATTCAAAGTTTAAATCTAAACCAGTGTCTGTTTGATTTTCCAAAACAATACCTTCTTTTTTGGCTTGCTTTTCTTCTGGACTTAAAAAATGAATGATTGAATTATCACCAAAGGACTCGTTATCATTTAATGGTATTTTAAAGACTGTACCTTTTTTAGTTTCACCAATAACATTGATGCTTAAACTCTCTGTTGGTCCAAAAATTGAGGCTGATCCACCAATAAATCCTGTACCATAATATAAAGACTCTTCTGTTTCTTTAGTATCTAATACTAATAAACGTTGTGTTTCTAGGTTTAAATCTAATTTCCAATTTGAAAAATTAGTATGACTAATACTTCCGTCTAAAACACCTTTTGAGTCTTCTTTTGTATCTGTAATATTTATGGTATTAAATATAAAACTTTGATTTTTTAAAGTTACAGAAGCTTTATCTTGAAAAGCATAATCTACATTTAAATAAGGCACACCTAATCCACCTTTATCTATATTTAATTGTCCGTTAAAATTAGGTTTATCTAAACTACCTACCACTTTAGCTGTTCCAAAAACATCTCCTCTGATATCGCTTAAAACACCTTCTAGGAAAGGGTTAAGTATTTTTAAACTGAATTTATTGAAATCCAAATCCACATCAATATAGGCATCATCTGCAGCAATATTTATATTACCTTTTGCTGTAAATGAATTGGTGTCATCATCCTTAATCTTGGCATCTACAATGTAATTAGATAATGTAGCGTTACCTGTAATTTTAGCATCAAAAGATCCTAAAAAAGTGTCGTTGACTTCTAAATTATCAATGGTTATTGCAGAATTTGGTAAATAGTTTCCGTTTTGTTGTAAAACATCAAGATTACCATTAATATTACCTGCTAAGGTAAGACCATCAAAATCGGGAACAATTTTATTTAAATCGACATCTTTAAAATTTAATTTTATGTCTTTGTAAGTTGAGTCTTTTATAGTTCCGGCTAGTTTAATTTCTTCATTTTCATGATTCATAACTAACTCCTCAATTTTAAAATCTTTAAAATCTCTGTCAAATATTACTTTATTTAACTTGTTTTTTTCTTCATTAACATACCATTTATTACCTTTAAAAGTAACATCACTCTTTTTAAAACCAACTACAGATTGGTTATCTTTATTGATAGTATGATAAAAACTTAAGTTATAAAAATCGTCATTACGTTTACCTCCTTTAAACTCTGATCTCATAAACAAAGTATCATTTAAAGTCACGTTAATTAAGTTAAATTTGGACACGCTGTAGTGCTTGGTGTACACGCTATCAACTTCTACGTAAGTATTAAATAAAGGGTTATTATTATCTACTTGCACCTCAATTGCATCTGCAAAATAGTCTAACAATTTAATCTTAGGAGATTTAAACGTTAGTTTAAATGCTTTTTCGTTACTCTCTACACGACCTTTAATAAAAGTGTTTGCGCCTACTTCTACTTCTGGTAAAAAGACTTCAATAATTTTATTATAAATTTTAAAATTAAAGTCTACATATTGATTACCCTTGATTTTATTAGGAACGTAATTGGTGTAAATACTTTTAAGCGAATTTTCAAAAAGTAGCCCTAAGTCATTAAATTTAAAGTTTCCTTTTAGTTGTCCTTCCACAATTTCTGGAGAGTTTACTTTAATAAATCGCTCGTTGTCCAAAAACTCTGAACTAATAGCAAAATCCTTAAATGTATAGGTGTCGTTCTCATTTTTATACACTGTATTTTTAAAATTGATACTACCAAATGCATCATCGATATTATTAGCAGTCATTTTCATGTCCACTATACCTTTAAACTCTGATTGTTGGTCTCTGTTATAAAAATTAAGTGCTTTTAAGTTGGCATACTCAACTTTGGCTTCAAAATCAAAAGTTCTAACATTTTTAGATAAATCTGCTAATCCATTAAACTCTAGTTGTAAATTTTTGTCGTTAGCAACTAATTTACCATTAAACTTACTTTGTTTGTATTGACCATTAACTACAATACCTTGGTAAGTATATTTGTTATAATTTATACTGTAAATGTCACCTTTTAGTTGAGTTTTTAAATTTTCTTTTTTAAAACCAACACCATCAACATCTACATTTAACGAGGTGTTACCTAAATTGGGATCGTCTAACATTTTACCCAAATTAAACTCGTCCAAAATAATATTACCTTTATAGGATGCATAATCAATATTATCAATGTTAGACATCTCTAAATTGGAATTTACGTAACCTAAAGAGGTGCTTATCTCTAGATCTGCTTTTATCTTTTGTGTTGTAATATTAGTGTTTCCAACCACCTTAAAGTTTCCTAACTTATCAAATATGGTTGGTATTGATTGTCCTAATACATTAGGTAACAATGCTTTTAAGTCTTTATAATTAGAAGACAAATTTTCAAAATCACCTTGCATAGCAAAGTTATTATCTTCAGCATTAAATAGGTTTTTAAAATTAAGTGTTCCGTAAATTTTAGTGTTTCGACTGGTCTCTAATTTTAAATTTTGCGCAGTTAGATTGTTAAGTGTGCCATATAATTTTGTCGAAAAATCTGCTCTTTGGTTTATACCAAATTCGTTGTAAAACACATTTAATTCGTCTAATAAAACGCTTCCTTCTGTAAAATTAGCCTCTACTTTAACTTTGTCTTCAAACTCTTTAAAATCTGCTCTGTTATAACTAAATATTAAATCTCCTTGCAGATAAGACTGTGGTGTTTTTAAATTTAAGTCGTCAAAACGCATTTGAGATAAAGTATACGAAAAATTAGAGGTTAGATTTTCTAATTTTAAACCACGACTATCTACAAATTGCATGGTATTTATTCTGGTTTTGACATCACTACCATCAATTACAAAATTGGTTCCATTTAAATTTATACCATGAAAATTTAGTATCTCTGGTGTCTCCTTATTATAGTTTATAAAATTAAACGTTCCGTTAGAAATTGTTACATCACTAGAGGATAATAAAAAGGTGCTTTTTTCTGGTCTAGGATTGTCGTCGTCAAATCTAGCAACAAAAACATCAAGATTAGTATCTGTTTCGTCCTTATAAGTAACGATATTAAAAATTAAATCTTCTAAATCAATATCTGCAAAATTTAATTTTCCTTTATATAAATTTTTAAAATTAACTATGGATGTATTTAGCTGGCTTGCACTAATTAATGTATCCTTTTTATAATCTCTAATTAATACGCCTTTAATCTCAACTTCTCCATTAAACTGTAAACCAATCTTTTCTATATTAATATTAGTTTTATATTGCTCATTTACCCAATTAGTGGCAGATTTACCTAAACGCGTTTGAACCGCAGGAATAGATAGAACTAACACCACAATGACGAATAACAATAGCAAGATAGCTATCAGTTTACCTATTATTTTGAGAATTTTTTTGATATTGCTTTTAAAGTTAAAAATTATACGGAATACCTTACTTTTGTAATTATTATAACAAATGTAATTGAGTTGTTAAACATTTCATCAAAATTAACAATTATTATGCCTAAAAATAACTAATGACTTCACAAAATATTTATATACTCGGAATTGAAAGTTCTTGTGATGATACAGCTGCTTCTGTAATCCTAAACGGAAAAATATTAAGCAACGTTATTGCCAGTCAAAAAATACATGAAGCCTATGGTGGTGTTGTACCAGAATTAGCCTCTAGAGCGCATCAACAAAATATTGTCCCTGTAGTAGATCAAGCTTTAAAGCAAGCAGGAATTACTAAAGACCAACTTAGTGCTATTGCTTTTACAAAAGGCCCAGGATTAATGGGTAGCCTACTTGTAGGTACATCGTTTGCAAAATCCTTAGCTTTTGGATTAGATATCCCTTTAATTGATGTAAACCATATGCAAGCACATATATTGGCGCATTTTATTGAAGAGGACGGTTTTAAAAAGCCTCCATTTCCATTTTTAGCCATGACTATCTCTGGAGGACACACACAGATTGTAAAAGTCAAACATTACTTTGATATGGAAGTTATTGGAGAAACTATTGATGATGCTGTTGGAGAAGCTTTTGATAAAAGTGGTAAAATATTAGGATTAGGATATCCTGCTGGTCCACAAATAGACAAACTTGCAAAACTAGGTAACCCTAAAGCCTTCCCTTTTACTAAACCTAGAGTGGATGGACTTAATTTTAGTTTTTCAGGTTTTAAGACTGCTGTATTGTACTTTATCCAAAAACAAGTTAAACTTAACCCTAATTTTATAGCAGAAAACCTTAACGACATCTGTGCATCTATACAATATACTATAATTGGTATTCTGACAGACAAGTTAAAAAAAGCAGTTAAATTAACAGATATTAAACATATTGCCATAGGTGGTGGTGTATCTGCAAATAGCGGAATTAGACAAGCGTTAAAAGATGCCGAAACCAAGCATGGTTGGACAACCTACGTGCCTAAATTTGAATTTACCACAGACAATGCAGCAATGATAGCTATTGTTGGCTACCTAAAATTTTTAGATGGTGACTTTGCAGAACAAAATGTTATGGCCAACTCTAGACTTAAAATATAATTGCGATAGTACTAAAAGCAATAATTTATCTTCATTTAAACTTTAATTTTGTTTTTTTGTTGAAATTAAAATTCCTTTACAAAAAATGAAAACCCTTATTAAACTTACTATTTGCTTACTAACTGTTTCTATATATGCTCAAAAAGATTTAGAAAAAGAATTAGATACTATTGTAACGGTAGAACAAGCTGAAAAATTTTTGGTAAGTAAAAAATCTAGAAAAAATAAAATTTTAATTTTTAACGAAGAAAAGCACAAAACCAAACTGGCTACAAAATTAATGAACACTAGTGTTGGTGGTACAGAGGTCGTTAAATCGGAATTTAATACAACACACTACAAGGTTATAGATAAAACAGACGAGAGACATTACCGTATTAGTTATATCTATTTTGATGGTAACACGCTTGATGCGACACAAATTGTACAATATAAAAATGAAATATTTAAATCTTTTGAAGAAGGTATAAGTTTTGACGATTTAGCAAAGCGTTATTCTATGGATAAAAACGCTAAACGTGGTGGAGATTCTGGATGGCTAAAAGAAGGAAAAATGCCTTTAGAAGTCGAAGAACAAGCCTTTAATTTAGATAATAAACTAGACACCCTTTATACTGTAAGAGTTGAAGAAAGCAATGGTTTTTATATTATTTTAAAAACCGAAAGAATTAAAAAGATTAAGGAAATTAAAGTTTTAAAGGTAATCGCAAAATAAGTGATATGCAATTATTTTACAATCCAGATATAGCTCCAGATACTAATCAATTTTCGTTTCCTAAGGACGAGAGTAGGCACATTGTTAAAGTATTACGTAAAAAAACAGGTGACCTACTTAATATTACCAATGGTAAAGGGTATTTATTTGAAGCCGAGTTGACTATTGCAGACCAAAAAAACTGTGTTGTAAATATTTTGAACACCACACATCAAGCGCCTAAAAATTATCAATTACATTTAGCTGTTGCACCAACTAAAATGAATGATCGTTACGAGTGGTTTTTAGAAAAAGCTACAGAAATTGGTATTACCAGCATCACACCAATAATTTGTGATCATAGCGAAAGAAAAGTAGTCAAAATTGAACGTTTTGATAAGATAATTCAATCTGCAATGAAACAATCTTTAAGCTGCTACTACCCTATTTTAAATGCGCCAATAACATTTAAAGACTATATTAATCAAGATTTTGATGGAGATACCTATATTGCACATTGCGAAGAAACCGATAAAAAATCTTTAAAATCACAAGTACTTCCTAATAAAAAAATTACCATTTTAATTGGACCTGAAGGCGATTTTTCTGTTAAAGAAATAAAAATGGCAATTCAGAATAAATTTATTCCTGTAACTTTGGGAGAAACAAGGTTACGTACAGAGACTGCAGCAATAGTTGCATGTCATAGTATTGCTTTTATAAACGAGTAATTTATGAAACTAAGACACTTAATAGTATTTTTGTTATTCTCTGTTTTCTTACATAGTCAAGATTTAGCAATACTAAAATATAAAGGTGGTGGAGACTGGTACAGTAATCCAACAGCACTACCTAACCTTATTAAGTTTTGTAACGCAAATATTGATACCAAAATAAATACAAAACCAGAAACCGTAGAAGCAGGAAGTAGTGATGTTTTTAGGTTTCCTTTGTTACACATGACAGGTCATGGAAATGTAATATTTGACGATGACGAAGCTGAAAATTTACGTATTTATTTAAAGTCAGGTGGTTTTTTGCATATTGATGACAATTATGGAATGCAACCTTATGTTGTTGCAGCTTTAAAACAAATTTTTCCAAATCAAGAATTAGAAGAGCTTCCAACAACACATCCAATTTTTAGTACTGCTTTTTTATTTAAAGACGGATTACCAAAAATTCATGAGCATGACGGTAAAAGACCACAAGCTTTTGGATTATATCATGACTCTAGATTAGTGGTACTATTTACTTTTGAAAGTGATTTAGGAGACGGTTGGGAAGATCAAGAAGTACATAATGATCCAGAAGACATCAGACTTAAAGCTTTAAAAATGGGAGCTAATATTGTTAAATATGCTTTTGAAAATTAATTTGAATAAGCCTAACTTCTATTACATACTTTAAATTATATTAGCTTAAATCATTTTAATTTTTACTAATATTATCTTTATTTACTAATAGGTATTAAATAGCATCCATAAATTTGCAACTTACACACTACAATTCAAAATTTAAACAACAACAATTTCCTGTAACAGTTGTTTGTCAAAACGTTTCTAACGCACCAAATATTGGAAGTTTGTTTAGAGCTTGTGATGCTTTTGGTATAGAAAAATTAATATTTTGTGGAACAGACATTCCTTTAGGTCGAAAAATGACCAAAACTTCTCGTGCTACAGAAAAGTCTGTAAATTATGAAATGCATAAATCAGCATTAGAAGTAGTTAACAAATTAAAGGAAAACAATTATTTTATTCTTTCTTTAGAAATATCTACAAATAGTCAAGCATTAAATAAAGTTAAATTTAATCCTAATCAACCTATCGCTTTAATTATAGGAGATGAAAACTTTGGAGTATCCGAAGATATCTTAAAAATTAGCGATGCCATAGTACATATAAATATGTTTGGTCAAAATAGTAGCATGAATGTTGTTCAAGCAACTAGTATCACACTATATGAAATTACTAAACAGTTTTCGCTAAAATAAATTTCAATAATTATATATTTACATATATGACTTCAAGAACAATTGCAAACGGAATTTTAAAAGCTTGTGCTGTCCTATTAGGATTAGCCTTATTAATATGGTTTGTGTATAAAATACAATCTGTAATTGTTTATTTGGTAATAGCTGGAGTTGTATCCTTGTTGGGACGACCATTAGTCGTGTTTTTAAAAAATAGATTAAAATTTTCCGATACGCTGGCTGTAGTATCTACCATGATATTATTTTTAAGTCTTGTTTTCGGGTTAATTAGTTTATTTATCCCTTTAATTCTAGAACAAGGACAAAATTTATCTTTATTAGATATAGATTTATTACAATCTAATATCGAAAACTTATATAAAGAAGCAATAAGTCATTTTGGCTTAAGCACAAACGAAGTGGAAGAATCTTTCAAAGACTCTAAAATAATGTCGAAAATTAATTTTGGCGTTATACCAGAATTTTTAAACTATTTTATATCAGGATTAGGAAGCTTTAGCATAGGATTATTTTCAGTACTTTTTATTTCCTTTTTCTTCCTAAAAGACAGCAAATTAATGAGTACAGGTATAGTAACTGTGCTTCCTAAAAAGCATGAAAAAAGATTAAGAAAATCGTTTGTAACTATTCGTGATTTACTAACAAGATATTTTGGAGGCTTAGTATTACAACTATTAATATTATTTACAATTTACTCTATTGTACTATTAATTTTTGGAATCGAAAACGCTGTAATCATAGCAACACTATGTGCATTACTAAATATAATACCATATGTAGGACCAATAATTAGTGCATTTTTGCTAATCCTGTTAAGTATGTCTAGTAATTTAGGTGAAAATTTTAGCGATGTAATTTTACCAAAAACAATGTATGTAATGATTGGTTTTATAATCGCACAACTTGTAGATAATTTTATTAGCCAACCTTTTATATTTTCTAAAAGTGTTAATTCTCATCCTTTAGAGATATTTTTAGTAATAATCATAGCAGGATTACTTTTTGGTATAGTAGGTATGATATTAGCTGTACCAACCTATACAGCAATAAAAGTGATTTCAAAGGAGTTTTTATCAGAATACAGGGTGGTAAATAAATTGACACAAGGCTTGGATGACTAATTTTAATAAAGACATTTTAGACCCCAAAATACAAGAATTCATTAATCAAAATATTAATTCTGACGTAGCCAATTTAGCTTTAAAAGGAATTCCCTTTGATAATAATTTAAAACAAGATATAATCACACAAATTGAATCTAAAAAAAAGTGTGAAAAAAAATTACCGACTTGGTTTAATACGCCTAATATATACTTTCCTCCTAAACTTAATATAGAGCAAACATCCTCAGAAGTTACAGCACAATATAAATCTAATTTAATTTCAGGAAAATCAATCATTGATATAACTGGAGGATTTGGTGTAGATTGTTACTATTTTTCAAAAAAAGTAGATACAGTAATACATTGCGATTTAAACGCTAATTTATCTAAAATAGTAGAAAAAAATTCCTCTAAGTTAAAAGTAAACAACATAACGTTTCATGCAAATGATGGCCTAGAAGTTTTAAAAACTATAGGTGAAAAAGTTGATTGGATTTACATTGATCCATCAAGAAGAAATGATATTAAAGGTAAAGTTTTTTTACTTAAAGATTGCTTACCAAATGTTCCAGAAAACTTGGATATGCTTTTTCAGTATTCTAAGAATATAATGATAAAAACGTCACCAATCTTAGATATTACCTCTGGAATTAGCGAATTACAAAACGTAAAACACATTCATTGTGTAGCAGTAAATAATGAAGTAAAAGAGCTTTTATGGATTTTAGAAAAAGATTTTAATAATGAAATAGAAATCAAAACAATAAATATTACTAATAAAGATACACAGCGTTTTAATTTTAATTTAAAAAACGAATTAGAAACTACTCCTGCTTACAGTCAACCTTTAAATTATCTATACGAGCCAAATACAGCCATTTTAAAGTCAGGAGCATTTAATAGCATTGCAGGTATTAAAAACATATATAAACTACACAAACACTCGCATTTATATACAAGTAATGATTTAATTGAATTTCCTGGAAGACGTTTTAAAATAATCAAAACAATTCCATACAATAAAAAATCGTATAAAAAAGAAATAAATTTAAGTCAAGCAAATGTTACCACACGAAACTTTCCTGAAACAGTTGCTCAAATTAGAAATAAGTTTAAAATTAAAGATGGTGGTAAAAACTATTTATTTTTCACCACCATCCTCGAAAACTCAAAAACTATTATAAGTTCAGTAAAAATTTAATCTAAAGTTAAAATGATTGGTTCATTAACTTCATTTAAATTGTTAATTACGATTTCTACTTTAGTACAAGTAGACATATCTAAAACAACTTTACTGTCTGATACATTGTTTGCAGACCCATCAATACTAAAAATAGTTTCTCCTTCATTAAAACTTGACCAAGAAGATGAAGTTCCAGGAGCTACATTTAAAATTTCAATAACATTTTGGTCAATATCTATAATTGTAAACGTATACGCTATCGTTCCATTGTTAATTAGTCTAGATTGTGGATCTTGATTATCACAAAAAGTAGTTGCTATTTCATCACTCATTTTTGTAGAATTGCTAGAATTCTGACCCTCTAAAGGTTCTAGACTACAACTAGTTGATGAAAAAATAAGGCATAGACATGCCACGAATTTAAGTAGGTTATTCATTTATAAAAATTATTATATGTAAACTTTTGCTTACATAGCGATTTGGGAGTGCAAAATTAATCTTTATTTCGAAACAAAATAATTTTTTTTAAAATATTCGATGAAATGCAATTTAAATAAATAACCGCTTAAAAACCAATACTTTATGTTGGGCTAAAAAAAAAAGCTTCACTATTTCTAATGAAGCTTTAAGTAAGCTAATTTTTTATTCATATTGCTTTCCTTTTTCGTCGGTAATAAATTTATTAAATATTTAAACTTTCAAAAATAATTAACGCGTACTTAATTGATAATTTAGGAATCTTTTATAATACCATAAAAATGGTATCAAGATTAATTATTAAATGATATTACAATTATTACTTCTATATTAAAAAAGTTTAAAGAATAGTAAAATATAAGAAATCAATATAAAACAAAAAAGCCTCACTATTTCTAGTGAAGCTTTAAGTGAGCCCGACAGGATTCGAACCTGTGACCGCCTCCTTAGAAGGGAGGTGCTCTATCCAGCTGAGCTACGAGCCCGTAGCAATAAAAAGTCGGGGTGGCAGGATTCGAACCTGCGGCCTCCACGTCCCAAACGTGGCGCGATAACCGGGCTACGCTACACCCCGAAAAAGGTTATCAAAATAAAAATTTTGAGAAAATAATAGCGGAGAGACAGGGATTCGAACCCTGGGTAAGTGTTTCCACCTACGACGATTTAGCAAACCGCTCCTTTCGGCCACTCAGGCACCTCTCCGTTAATTATGTTGTAATGAACTTTGCAATTAATTGCGGGTGCAAATCTAAGATATCATCTTAAATTACACAACATTTTTTACTGTTTTTTTTGAAAAATTATTCAGGGTATTCAATTCTAAGATGGTAAATATTTGCAAGCTTGCGTTTTAGCACTTTTTTAATGGATTCAATTTCTTTAAAAGTTATGTTAGCATTCAAAAATTGACCGTCATCTTTTTGTTTATTTATGATATTTTCGACAAAATTATCAATTTTACTTGATGTTGGTTCTTTTAGACTTTTGGAAGCTGCCTCTACACTATCACACATCATTAAAATAGCAGTTTCTTTACTAAAAGGTTTTGGACCTGGATAAGTAAAATCTTCGATGTTTACAGCTTCACTATTAGCCTTTTCTTTCATATAAAAATAATAGACTTGACTTGTACCATGATGCGTTCTAATAAAGTCTATTACACGATCAGGTAGATTATATTTTTTAGCTATTTCAATTCCATCTAAGACGTGGTTAATAATTATTTTTGCACTTTCTTTTGGCGATAATTCATCATGACTATTAATTCCTGAAGATTGATTTTCTGTAAAATAGGTTGGCGATTTCATTTTTCCTATATCATGATATAATGCACCTACTCTAACTAGCATTGCATTGGCTTCAATCTCATTGGCTGAAGCTTCAGCTAAATTTGCTACATTTAATGAGTGATGAAATGTTCCTGGTGCTTTATTTGACAATTCTTTTAAAAGTTTAGAATTGGTGTCGGATAATTCTAATAATGAAACATCAGACACTAAACCAAATAGTTTTTCATAGACATAAATTAAAGGTTGCACAAATAAGGTTGCAAGTCCGCATAATATAAATAGTCCAAAGGTTTCCCATTTTAAGTTATCAATACTTGCTTCATGTATTACAAAAAAAGCAAAGTAAGCTATAATATAAACCAATGTAATTTGTCCAACTGATATAAAAAGGTTTGCTCTTTTATATAATTCTGATACTGTTAAAATAGTAACTATACCTGCTATTATTTGTAAAAACATATACTCATAGCTATTTGGTACAATAGAGCCTAATAACAAAACAGTAATTACATGTGTAAACAAACCTAGTCTGGCATCAAAAAAAGCTTTTAATACTAAGGGTAAAATTGCTATTGGTACCAAATAGACATATTCTGAATTATAATTTATGATTAACGTAGTAAGTAATACAATAATTAAGACGTTAAAAAATATAAAAGTAACTTTAGTATTGTTTTTATAAACATCTAACCTATATTTTCTAATAAATAATAACAGCATTAATAACGCTAAAGCAACTAATAATGTGTATGCAAAAACTATCCAATTATAGCTAGACTTACTCCAAACCTGAGACTCATATTCCTTTGATAATGAATTTAATACTTGATATTTATCATCATTTACCACCTCTCCTTTTGATATTATTAAGGTCCCTTTATCAATTACACCTCGATTACTAGAAATCTTATCTAAAGACTCTTGTAATACATTATCTGTAAGGGTTTTATTATAAGATAGGTTGGATTGTATGATATCAAAAAACAAAGCTGTCAATTTATTTGAATATCTAAATAAATTTTCCTCTTTCAATTCTTTTTCAATATTGTCTTTTATATTTCCTTGTTTTTTTAAATTAGTATATAATGCAGATTTTTTTTCAACATTATCAACTAAAATTACCACGTTACTTTTTTCGTTAATTTTAAGATCTTCATTTAATATACCATACTGATAAAGATTATTCAGTATCACTAAACCTTTAGATTTTAACTTATTAAAGTTACCAATTGAATCATTAAATGTTTTATTAAAAGCATTTTCATATTCATTTTTTACTTTTTCTTCAATGGTTTCGTTTTTATCAAAAAAATAAGTGGTTTGAGCTTTTATAAGCTCTTGCTCTTCTGCAACTTTTAGCTTTGATTTTTGAATTGCAAAATTAAAAGGTGCATATAAATTTTCGGTTTGCCAAGGTTTCCCTTTTTCAAAATTATACTTAAACCGTCCGCTTTTTGGAAAAATAAAAACGATTAAAAATGTTGTTGCTAAAAACAATAATATCTTATAAAACTGAGAATGGTTTTTATAAATGGTATTAATTTGATCTTTCATGCTTTAATCTCGTGTTTATCAAATGTAACAAATTATAACCCTATTATTAAGTTATAATCCCAAGAATAACCTAAATTTTATTAAAAAATTAGTAATTTCGTGGGACTAATATATTACATAAAAATTATGAGTAAAAAAGTCGTTATTGTCTCTGCTGCTAGAACACCAATAGGTAGTTTTTTAGGAGCTTTAAGCACTGTACCTGCTACAAAATTAGGAGCTATAGCTATTAAAGGAGCTTTAGATAAAATAAATTTAAAACCAGAATTAGTACAAGAAGTATTAATGGGAAATGTTGTTCAGGCTGGTAATGGTCAAGCACCAGCTAGACAAGCTGCAATTTATGCTGGAATACCAAATACAGTACCTTGTACAACTATTAACAAAGTTTGCGCATCTGGTATGAAAACAGTTATGCAAGCTGCTCAAAGTATTGCTTTAGGTGATAATGATATAGTAGTTGCTGGAGGAATGGAAAACATGAGTATGATTCCGCATTACCTTCATGCTAGAACCGGAACTAAATTTGGTCCAGCTACTTTAATTGATGGTTTACAAAAAGACGGTTTAGTAGATGCATACGATCAAAATGCAATGGGTGTTTGTGCAGATGCTTGTGCTACAGAATATAACTTTTCAAGAGAGGATCAAGACAACTACGCTATACAAAGTTACAATAGATCATCTGCTGCATGGGAAGCCGGAAAATTTGATAACGAAGTCGTTCCAGTTGAAGTTCCACAAAGACGTGGAGAACCTATTATTGTTAGTAAAGATGAAGAATTTACTAATGTTAAAATGGATAAAATACCTGGTTTAAGACCTGCTTTTAGTAAGGATGGAACTGTAACTGCAGCAAATGCATCTACTATTAATGATGGTGCTGGTGCAGTGGTGTTAATGAGTGCTGAAAAAGCTGAAGAATTAGGTTTAACACCTCTTGCAACAATTTTAAGTTATGCAGATGCTGCTCAAGAGCCAAAATGGTTTACAACTGCTCCTGCTAAAGCTTTACCATTAGCTATTAATAAAGCTGGCATCGATCTTAAAGATGTTGATTATTTTGAATTTAACGAAGCTTTTGCTGTAGTTGGATTAGCTAATATGAAAATTTTAGGTCTAAACGATTCTAATGTTAACGTAAATGGTGGTGCTGTATCACTAGGTCACCCACTTGGATGTTCTGGAGTTAGAATTTTAATTACGCTACTTAACGTTTTAGAACAAAATGACGCTAAAATTGGAGCTGCTGCTATATGTAATGGTGGTGGTGGTGCTTCTGCTATGGTTATTCAACGTCACTAAAATCAACAAATGCAGTTCGGAATTTGTAATTTAAGTATTTTACCTTTAAGATTAGAACCATCTGATACTAGCGAATTAGTTTCGCAAGTACTATATGGCGATTTATTTAAGGTTTTGGAGCAACGTAAACAATGGAGTAAGATTAGATTAGCCTATGATAAATATGAAGGTTGGATTGATAATAAACAGTATTTAGAAATTACTGAAGAATCCTATCAAAATCTAAATTTAGAAGCTCTAAAACTATCGTCTGATTTAGTTGAATTTGTTCAAGACGAAAATCAGCTATTAAATACGATTGTTTTAGGTTCAACTTTAAATGGGTTATCGTTATTAAACCATACTTATGAAGGTGTTTATGTTGATAAACAAAATCCTAAATCTGAAATAATTTCTACTGCATTTAAATATCTTAATTCACCTTATCTTTGGGGAGGAAAAACACCTTTTGGAATTGATTGTAGTGGTTTTACTCAAATGGTTTATAAACTAAATGGTTATAAACTATTACGCGATGCTTCGCAACAAGCAAGTCAAGGTGAAGCTTTAAGCTTTATTGAAGAGAGTGAACCTGGTGATTTAGCCTTTTTTGATAATAACGAAGGTGTTATAACGCATGTTGGTATTATAATGAAAGACAATTACATTATCCATGCTCATGGTAAAGTAAGAATAGACCGTTTAGATCACAGTGGTATTTATAATTCTGATAAACGAATGCACACCCATAAACTTAGGGTTATTAAAAAGATTATATAACATAAAAAAGCCTTCATTAAATGAAGGCTTTTTTTATTCTACTTAATAAATACTACTATTTATTAATATGGCTTTTAGCTTCTTTAGCTTTTTCAGTTTCACCTAAAGCATTATATATATTTGCCAATTGCTCGTATATGGAATCTGGAGCTTTTGGATCTATTTTTATATAATTTAATAACGTATTTGCACCATCATTAAACAGCTGACCTTTTTGATTTTTTAATTGGTCATATTTTAAATTATCAGCTTTACTAGTTCCTAAGCTATTCATTTGCTCAATTAATGCATTCCCTTCTGTTATGTATGAAGTTGATAAGTTTAATGCAGCATCAGAGTTTTTTGGATCTAATTCTAATACCTTTTCAAAAGACTTTCTAGCTTTTGCTATCTCATTACTATTCATATACACAACACCAATGTTATAATGGATGGTAGGATCGTTAGGCACTTTTAAAGCTGCTTCTTGTAATAACTCTTGAAACTTAGCAGTATCACCCATTTTATTATAAATATTAGCTTCGCTAATAATTAAGTTGACATCTTCAGGATTGTTCTTTTTTGCTGTAGCAATAGCCTCTAATGCTTTATCATTTTCGCCTTTATTAGCGTAAATTAAAGCAATATTTTTAGTGATTTCACCTGCTCTAGATTCTGTTTGTCTTTCTCCTGGATTTTCGTGTGTTCCAAGTTTTACGTAGTTATCTCTAGCATTTTTTTCTAAAATCTCTTCTTCTCCATTTGCTTTGTTTGTTGCAAAATACTCTGTACCAACACCTGTATAACCTAAATCATTAAGTTGTAAATAGTATTTTAAAGCACCATCCATATCTTGATTGTTAATAGCACTAGAAGCAGCATAATATAAGTACGCTTGCTCTTCCTTATTTACATTATAAAGATTTTCAAAAGCAACTGCTGCTTTACCAAACTCTTTAGTCGTAAAAAAACCATTAGCCTTAGTTAATAGATCATTTTCAATATCTTGTCTTAAAACATTTACATCACTATTATCTGCTGTTACTTTATCTAAAAGTGTTGTCGCTTTTAAAACATCTTCAGCACTAGAAGTTCCGTTAGCAAAATATGCATTTGCTGCAGCTAAATAATACTTATCTTTTAATTTATCGTCCATAGATCCTATCATAGGTTCTAATTGCGTGATTAAGCTTTTAGCTTCAGCATAATTATTTTTATTTACTGCCTTTTCTAAAGCTTTTACTTCTTTTTTCTGAGCAAAAGAAAACACTGTTACAAGTAATGCTATCGCAAGAATTAATTGTTTTTTCATTATTAGTTTTTTATTAATTGTTAAATTTAAAATTATTCTTCTTCTGTAATATCAATAGTTGTGCCATCTTCAGCATCTGTACTGTTTTCTAGACCTTCCAAAGTTTCATCTAATTCTTCTTCATCATCCTTCATTACTTTTGCAACTGCTGCTATTGAGTCTTTTCCTTTTAGGTTAATTAATTTTACACCTTGAGTTGCTCTACCCATAGTACGTAAACTTTCCACAGCCATACGTATTGCAATTCCAGATTTATTTATAATCATTAAATCATCAGTATCTGTTACTGTTTTGATTGATACTAAATCTCCTGTTTTTTCTGAAATCGAGATGGTTTTAACTCCTTTACCTCCTCTATTTGTTATTCTATAAACCGCTTCTCCATCTTCTGGATCATCTATATAAGTACGTTTACCATAACCGTTTTCAGAAACTACAAGAACTGTTTCTTCTTGTGGATTTTCTACGATTACCATACCAATTGCCTCATCTTTTGGATGTGCTAAAGTTATACCTCTAACACCAGATGCATTTCTACCCATTGGTCTAGTTTTAGCTTCTTCAAATCTAATGGCTTTACCAGATTTAAGTGCTATCATTACTTGACTGTTTCCGGTAGTTAATTTAGCTTCTAGTAACTCGTCATCCTCCTTAATAGTAATAGCATTAATACCATTAGTTCTTGGTCTAGAATATTGCTCTAAAGCAGTCTTTTTCACTTGACCTTTTTTAGTAGCCATTATTACATAATGACTATTAATGTAGTCTTCGTCTTTTAAATCTTGAGTACAAATAAACGCCATTACTTTGTCGTCTTGCTCAATATTTATTAGGTTTTGGATTGCTCTACCTTTAGAGGTTTTACTTCCTTCTGGTATTTCATATACACGCATCCAGAAACATTTACCTTTTTGAGTGAAGAATAACATGTATTGGTGATTTGTACCAACAAATAAATGTTCTAAGAAATCTTCATTTCTAGTTGTAGATGCTTTTTGTCCTACTCCTCCTCTATTTTGTGTTTTGTATTCTGTTAAAGACGTTCGTTTAATATAACCTGCGTGCGAAATAGTAATTACTACTTGTGCATCAGGTATCATATCCTCGATGCTTAAATCTCCACCTGCATATTCTATTACAGAGCGACGTTCATCTCCATACTTTTCTTTAACAACTATTAATTCATCCTTAATAATTTGCATTCTGCGATCTTTTTTATCCAGAATATCTTTAAGGTCTTCAATAGTTTTCATTATCTCTTCATACTCACTACGCAACTTGTCTTGCTCTAGACCAGTTAATTGACGTAGACGCATCTCTACAATAGCTTTTGCTTGTATTTCTGAAAGTTTAAAACGTTCTATTAAGTTGTTTCTTGCTTCGTCTGCGTTATTAGAAGCTCTAATAATAGCAATTACTTCGTCTATATTATCAGATGCAATAATAAGTCCTTCTAATATATGTGCTCTTTCTTCTGCTTTACGCAACTCATAAGTTGTACGTCTAACAACTACTTCATGTCTGTGCTCAACAAAATAGTGAATCAATTCTTTTAGATTCAATAATTGTGGTCGACCGTTAACTAAAGCAATATTATTTACACTAAAAGAAGACTGTAGTGCTGTATACTTGTATAGTTTATTTAATACAATATTAGGAATGGCATCACGCTTTAACACGTAAACAATACGCATACCGTTTCTATCAGACTCATCTCTAATAGTTGCTATTCCTTCAAGTTTTTTCTCGTTAACTAAATCGGCAGTCTTTTTAATCATGTCTGCCTTATTGACTTGGTATGGTATTTCTGTAACAATAATACACTCTCTACCTTGAACTTCTTCAATATTAGCATTACCACGCATTACAATACGTCCTCTACCAGTATGAAAAGCCTCTTTTACACCATCATATCCATAGATTGTACCTCCTGTTGGAAAATCTGGAGCTTTAATATGTGTGATTAATTCGTCAATTTCAATATCATTATTTTCAATATAGGCAATTGTACCATCAACCACTTCTGTTAAGTTATGAGGTGGCATATTAGTAGCCATACCTACAGCAATACCTGATGCTCCATTAACTAAAAGTCCTGGAATACGTGTTGGTAAAACAGTCGGTTCTTCTAAAGTATCGTCAAAATTTAATTTATGATCTACAGTTTCTTTATCAATATCTGCCAACATGTCTTCAGATATCTTACGCATACGTGCTTCTGTATAACGCATTGCAGCTGGACTATCTCCATCCACAGATCCAAAGTTACCTTGACCGTCTACTAACATGTAACGTAAACTCCACTCTTGAGCCATACGTACCATTGCGTCATAAACTGATGTATCTCCATGTGGATGATACTTTCCTAAAACCTCTCCAACTATTCTTGCTGACTTTTTATGTGCGGAACTTGCTCTAACACCCAGTTCATGCATACCGTAAAGTACACGTCTATGTACTGGTTTTAAACCATCTCTTACATCTGGTAAAGCACGTGACACAATGACTGACATTGAATAATCAATGTAAGCCGACTTCATTTCATCTTCATTATTAATTGGAATGACCTTTTCTCCTTCTGCCATATATAAATTTAATTAGTTTTATTCATTATTTCAAAACACGCTAATATAAAACTTTCATTAGTAACGGTAAGCCTTTTAAGTCTATTTTTTGATGTTTTTTATTAACAATTACGTACTCCTTTTTAGTTAATAACTCAATTGTGCTTTATTTTGAAATATTCACTACTTTCAAACCTCAATTAATTAACATATTATTTAAGGTATAGTTTTTGCCATTACTAATTATGTTTACTATTTTTAAAGCTGAAAGGAATAAATATATGGATGATAATTTTTCACCAAGAGTAAAAGACGTCATTGCCTATAGTAAAGAGGAAGCATTGCGCTTAGGACACGACTTTATAGGCACGGAACACTTAATGCTTGGTTTATTAAGAGACGGAAACGGAAAAGCAATAAATATTTTAAATGCGTTGGATATTGATTTAAATCATTTAAGACGAAAAGTTGAAATATTAAGTCCTGCTAATCCTAATACCACAATAATTTCTAACGAAAAGAAAAACTTACACTTAACACGTCAGGCAGAACGTGCGCTTAAGACTACTTTTCTAGAAGCAAAACTGTTTCAAAGTACATCAATAAATACTGCACATTTATTATTATGTATTTTAAGAAACGAAAACGACCCTACTACAAAACTTTTAAATAAGTTAAAAGTAGATTATGATAATGTTAAAGAACAATTTAAGTCTATGATTACAAACGACGATAACTTCGAAGATATAACTGGAGCTCCAAAAGCTGAGTCATTTCAGGATGACTCCTCTGCAGAAGACTCTGGTTCTAAAGACATATTTAATACACCTGGAGCAAAAGGTAACAAAAAATCTAAAACACCTGTTTTAGATAATTTTGGACGCGACTTGACAGCTATGGCTGAAGAAGGTAAACTTGATCCAGTTGTGGGACGTGAAAAAGAAATTGAGCGTGTGTCTCAAATACTTTCGCGTCGTAAAAAGAACAACCCTTTATTAATTGGTGAGCCTGGTGTTGGTAAATCTGCAATTGCTGAGGGTTTAGCAAATCGTATTGTTAAACGTAAAGTATCACGTATTTTATTTAACAAACGTGTGGTTACTTTAGATTTAGCAAGCTTAGTTGCTGGTACTAAATATAGAGGACAGTTTGAAGAGCGCATGAAAGCGGTTATGAACGAGCTTGAAAAAAATGACGATGTTATTCTTTTTATTGACGAAATTCATACCATCGTTGGTGCTGGTGGAGCAACAGGAAGCTTAGATGCTTCTAACATGTTTAAACCTGCTTTAGCCAGAGGAGAAATACAATGTATTGGTGCTACAACTCTAGATGAGTACAGACAATATATTGAAAAAGATGGGGCTTTAGAGCGTCGTTTTCAAAAAGTAATTGTTGAACCTACTTCTGTGGAAGAAACGATTGAAATTTTAAACAATATTAAAGCTAAATATGAAGATCATCATAATGTAACGTATACCGATGAAGCTATTGAAGCTTGCGTTAAGTTAACTAACCGTTATATGACTGAGCGTTTTTTACCAGACAAAGCAATTGACGCTTTGGATGAAGCTGGCTCAAGGGTACACATTACAAACATTGATGTCCCTAAGCAAATAATCGAATTAGAGAAAAAATTAGAGGACGTTAGAGAGACTAAAAATACGGTTGTTAAAAAACAAAAGTACGAAGAGGCTGCACGTTTACGTGATGACGAAAAACGATTAGAAAAAGAATTAGCTGTTGCACAAGAAAAATGGGAAGAAGACACTAAACTACATAAAGAGATAGTATCCGAAGACAACGTCGCTGATGTTGTAAGCATGATGACAGGAGTACCTGTTAATCGTATCGCGCAAACTGAAAGTAATAAACTTGCCTTACTACCTGATTTAATAAAAGGTAAAGTAATAGGTCAGGATGATGCAGTTGCAAAGGTTGTTAAAGCTATACAACGTAATCGTGCTGGTCTTAAAGATCCTAATAAACCAATTGGTTCGTTTATCTTTTTAGGTCAAACAGGAGTCGGTAAAACGCAATTAGCAAAAGTATTATCTAATCAATTATTTGATAGTGAAGAAGCTATGATTAGAATTGATATGAGTGAATACATGGAAAAATTTGCGATTTCAAGATTAGTTGGTGCACCTCCAGGATATGTAGGTTACGAAGAAGGTGGACAGTTAACTGAAAAAGTGCGTCGTAAACCTTATGCTGTAATTCTTTTAGATGAAATAGAAAAAGCACATCCAGACGTTTTTAACATGCTATTACAAGTCTTAGACGATGGTTATTTAACTGATAGTTTAGGTCGTAAAATAGATTTTAGAAATACCATAATTATTATGACTTCTAATATTGGAGCAAGAAAATTAAAAGATTTTGGTACAGGAATAGGTTTTGGTACTGCTTCTCAAAAATCTCAAGAAGATGCTAACTCTAGAAGCGTTATTGAAAATGCACTTAAAAAATCATTTGCTCCAGAATTTTTAAATAGAATTGATGACGTTATAGTATTTAATGCGCTAGAAAAAGAAGATATTAATAAGATTATTGATATCGAACTAGATAAATTACTAAAACGTATTGATGGTTTAGGTTATAAATTAAAATTAACCAAAGCAGCAAAAGATTTTATTGCAGAAAAAGGTTTTGATAAGCAATATGGAGCAAGACCTTTAAAACGTGCTATACAGAAGTACGTTGAGGATGCTCTTGCAGAAGAAATTATCACTTCAAAATTACAAGAAGGCGATAAAATAGTAATGGATTTAGATACAAAAACTGATGAAATTACTATTGCTATTGAAAAAGCAGAAAAACCTGCAGAATCTTAAAATTAGAAATATATTTGCATAATATTAAAAGCTTCACTAACTTAAGTGAAGCTTTTTTAATTAATTATATTTGATGAATTTTACGAAAACAAAATTATCTTTTTGCACGCTATTGGTTTCTGACAATATAATGATTGCCGAAGTAAATGAAGGTGTTGTATTTAATCAAGACATATCCGATGAGATTATCTATTTTGCTAGTGTAGCCTTTAAAAATAATCCATTTGTATATATCACTAATAGGATACATTCATATGCAGTAGATCCTACAATATATAAAGGCGTATCACAAGTAGAAACCCTAAAAGGATTTGCAGTAGTATCCACTACTCTAGCAGCTAGAAATGCAGAAATCGAACGTTTATTTTTAAATAAACCTTTCGAGATATTTTCAGATATTGAAGACGCTAAACTTTGGGCAATTCAAATACTAAATAAGACTATAGAATTAAAATAATTCTTCAGAATCTATACCTAAAGTTTGAATAAATTCAATCGAAGCTTGGATATCATCATGTAAAATTTCGTCCTCTTTAATAAAAGGTACTACTTCACGATAACTAAAAATAAATTGCTCTATAAATTGGCTTGATTTTAAAGGTGCTCTAAATGCTAATGCTTGAGACGCATTAAACAGCTCAATAGCCAAAACGCGCTCTACATTATTAATTAAAGTATACGCTTGTGTAGCTGCATTGGCTCCCATACTTACGTGATCTTCTTGACCATTACTAGATACAATACTATCTATACTTGCAGGAGATGCTAATTGCTTATTAGCACTAACTATACTTGCTGCAGTATATTGCGGAATCATAAAACCTGAGTTTAAGCCAGGATTATCAACTAAAAACGCTGGCAAACCTCTTAATCCTGATACTAATTGAAACACACGTCTTTCTGATATATTACCTAATTCTGCCATAGCAATTTTTAAATAATCTAATGCTAAAGCTAAGGGTTGCCCATGAAAATTTCCTCCAGAAATTATTTCATCTTCTTTAGTAAAAATATTAGGATTATCTGTAACCGAGTTAATTTCGGTCTCAAACGTTTTTGCTACAAAAGCTAAAGTATCTTTAGTTGCTCCATGCACTTGTGGTATACACCTAAAGCTATAAGGATCTTGTACGTGTTGTTTTTCTTGACTAATTATTTGACTACCTTCTAAAAACGAACTAACACGACTTGCAGTTTCTAATTGCCCATTATGCGGTCTTACTAAATGTATTAATTCATTAAAAGGCTCAATTCTTCCATCAAAAGCATCAATAGATACACTTCCAATTAGGTCTGCTAAATAGGATAATTTATAAGACTTAAGCAACAAATAAGTCCCATAAGCACTCATAAATTGTGTACCATTTAATAACGCCAAACCTTCTTTAGATAATAATGTAATAGGTTGCCAATCAAATTGTTTTAAGACCTTTTCAGCCTCTAATACCGCTCCTTTAAAAGTAACTTTACCTTTTCCAATTAACGGTAAAGACATATGTGCTAAAGGCGACAAATCTCCAGATGCACCTAAAGAACCTTGAGTATAAACTAAAGGTAATATATCATTATTATAAAAATCTATTAAACGTTTGACTGTTACTAATTGTACTCCAGAATGACCATAACTTAAGGATTGTATTTTTAATAAAAGCATTAATTTTACAATAGGTTCTGGTACTAAATCTCCAGTCCCACAAGCATGAGACATCATTAGATTTTCTTGTAACTTTGTTAAGTTTTCATTACTAATCTTAACATTATATAACGATCCAAAACCAGTGTTTATACCATAAATAGGTCTTGTCTCTGATTTTAGTTTTTCATTTAAATACGTACGACATTCATTGATTTTATCAACAGATTCTGAAGATAATTCCAATTGTTTTTGTTCTAAAATAATAGATTGAATTGTTGCTAAATCTAAAGATTTTGAGGATATAATGTGAGTTGTATTCATTTGTATTTTTTGTCTGGTCAAAAGTCATCATAACTTAAATAATATGCAAGTATTTGTTAATAATTAAACAAATACTTTAAAACTTGTATTATTCTATATATTTTTGAGAAAATAAAAATTTAAATAATGAAAAAACTATTAGTTTGCTTAGCAGCTTTATCTATCGTTGCTTGTAAAAAAGAAGCTCCAAAAGATTACGCCACTTTTTCTGGTAAAATAGAAAATAAAAACAGCGATTCTTTATTTGTATACCAAGGTCGAGACTTTAAAAAAACAATTAAGGTAATGGAAGATGGTACATTTAGTGACACTTTAAAAGTAACTACTGGTGTTTTTGGAATTTACGATGGTAAAGAGCAAACAACTGTATTTTTAGCAAACGATATGGATTTAAAAATGACTTTAGACGCAAAAATGTTTGACGAGTCAATTAAATTTAGTGGTAAAGGTGCGGAGAAATCTACTTTTTTAGTGGATAGAATTAAATTTGAACAAGATTTAGTAGATGTGGAAGCTTTAAAAAATCTTGATGCTTCAAATTTAGATGCTAGTTTAGAGGGTATTAAAACTAAAATGCTTGCTTATTATGACAAAAATGAAGCTATAGATTCTACAATTATTTCAGAAGCTAGAAAGCAAGTGGATCCAATGTTAAAAGGATTAAAAGGTTATGTTTTAAGTGGTATTAAACTTAAGGAAGAATTTCCTGCAGGATCACCTTCTCCTACTTTTGAAAATTATGAAAACTATAAAGGTGGTACAACTTCTTTATCTGACTTAAAAGGTAAATTTGTGTATATAGATGTATGGGCAACTTGGTGTGGTCCTTGTATCGGAGAAATTCCTTCATTAAAAGCTTTAGAAAAAGATTACGAAGGTAAAAACATTGCTTTTGTTAGTTTATCTACTGATGATGGTAGAGGTTATAGAGCAGATAGTAAAGAGGAATCTTTTAAATTATCTAAAGATGGTTGGAAAAAAATGATTGAAGAAAAAGAAATGGGAGGCATTCAATTATTTGCAGATAATGCTTTTGAATCTGACTTTGTTACAGGTTACAAAATTAACTCTATTCCAAGATTTATCTTAATTGATCCAAATGGAAATATTGTTAATGCTGATGCACCAAGACCTTCTTATCCAAAAATTAAAGAGTACTTTACATCTATGGGTATTTAATCCTAAGTACAATTATTTTATAAAAAAAAGCGAACTTTTCAGTTCGCTTTTTTTGTGCTCTAATTTATTTACTTTTATTTTTTTGCATCGCTATCAGCATTTTCTATTTCTGGTTGCTCTGGTTGTTTAAATAAATCTAGGTAAGCCAATGGAATACCTTCAATAACATGACTTGCTATAAAACTTTGATATCCTAAATCCTCTACTAATAAATCTGCAGATTTACCATGTAAATACACTCCAAATATAGCTGCTACTAATGGATCATAACTCTGAGCTATTAATCCAGAAATTATACCTGTTAAAACATCTCCTGTTCCTGCTGTTGCTAACCCTGGATTCCCTGTTGCATTAACATATAATTTATCTTGATAAACAGTTATAGTATTTGCTCCTTTAATTATAATAATGCATTTATACTTTTTAGAAAACGCCTTGGTCTTTTTAAGTTTATCAAATTCATCTTTCCATTTCCCAACCAATCTTTCTAACTCTTTAGGATGCGGAGTTAAGACTGTGTTTTCTGGTAGTAATTTTAATAACGCTTTCTTTTTAGCTAATATATTAATTCCGTCTGCATCAATAACTAAAGGTGTTTTATTGACTTTTAAAAATGCTTCAAAAGTATCAATTGTCTTAACATCTGTCCCTACACCTACTCCAAACGCAATGACATTAGGATGTATATCAAATGCTATGGATGTGATTATTTCTTCATCTGCATCTGTAATAACCATTGCTTCCGGAAAACCAACTTGTAAAGGTATATAACCACATTTAGGCGTAAAAGCTGTTACTTTTCCTGCTCCAATTGCAAGTACACCTTGACTAGCTAAAGTAACAGATCCTATTTTTCCGTAACTACCTCCAATAACTAAAACATGTCCAAAACTTCCTTTATGACTATATTTTTCTCTTGGTTTATATAACGGTAAGACTTCATTTTTTCCAATTAATTCCGCTTCGGTTGGTGTGGTGTAAAGATATTCTGGATCAATACCAATGTCTAAAACTTCCCATTGTACAGTGTATTTTGCAGTTTCAGGCAAAAAGAAAACTAATTTAGGCGTCTGAAAACTTAAAGTGTATCCAGCATTTACCACACACTCTGCATCCACAGGTGCTGTATCTGTAGCCAAACCAGAAGGTATGTCTATTGATAATACAAAAGCTTTTGTAGCTCTAAAATAATTAAATAATTGCTTAATCCAACCTTCCACAGGTCTGTTTAAACCTATACCAAAAATAGCATCTACTATTATATCTTTTTCATTTATAGCAGGTAATTCACTAGTATCATTTAATAAAACAGGCCAATCTTTGGTAGTGCTTTTTATGCGTTCGTAGTTATTTAAAAAATCTTTAGAGCGTGTTGTACTATGGTTAACAATATAAGTTTTTACATTATATCCATGAGTGGTCAAGTGTCTTGCAACTACTAAACCATCACCTCCATTATTACCTATCCCACAAAATACGTGAATTGGAACCTGTGCACCTTGCATACGCATATGCAACCAATTAAAGATTTGCGTTCCTGCACGTTCCATCAAATCTGTAGATGTAATACCTTGTTTTTTAGCAGTTAAAGCATCACCTTCATAAATTTGTTCTTTCGAAAATATTTTCATTTTAATAATATATTGGCTAATAATTATCAATCTCGCAAAAATTGACGTTTAGTTTTTTTGATAAAAGTAAAAGTAATACATTTGATAGGTATAGATGCATAAAATGAAAAAAAGACATACTATTTTTACGTTAATTATGACCATTACCCTTTTGGGTTAATAGCTATATATCCTTCCGTTTGGGTAGTTTTTTAACTACAATTCCTATCTTAAATTAATTTGAAATGAAAGTATTAAAATTTGGAGGTACCTCTGTAGGTACTGCTCAAAACATAAAAAAAGTTATAGCCATTCTTCAAAAAGAATCACTATCTAGTCCTATAGTGTGTGTTGTATCTGCTGTTGGTGGTATCACTGACAAATTGTTACAAGCAGGTGAGTTAGCTAAACAAAAAGACAAAAGTTATCTAACTGTTTTTGATAAAATTAAAAGCATTCATTTTAAAGTTATTGAAGGCTTAGTTAATAATCCTAAGTCTATTTTAAAAGAAGTTGATGCAACGTTTGAAAACTTAAAACAACTATTAAATGGTATTTATTTAATTAATGAGTTGTCTCCTAAAACATCTGATAAATTAGTAAGTTATGGCGAATTATTGTCGTCATTTATCATTGCAGAAGTCATGGAAGACTTGAATCTAAATACGGTTTTAAAAAATAGCCAAGAGTTAATAATTACAAATAATAACTTTACAAAAGCTGAAGTCAATTATGATGTAACCAATAAAAATATCGTAGATTATTTTAATAAAGCTAACCAACTTATCACTATTTTACCAGGTTTTGTTTCTAAATCACAAAGTGGAGAAACAACAACTTTAGGTCGTGGTGGATCAGACTTTACAGCTGCTATTGTTGCTGCAGCATTAAAAGTAGACCAATTAGAGATTTGGACAGATGTTAGTGGTATGTACACCACAAATCCTAAGTTAGTAAAACAAGCGTATCCAATAGCCAATTTATCTTATCAAGAAGCTATGGAATTATCTCACTTTGGTGCTAAGGTTTTATATCCTCCAACGGTCCAACCTGTTTTAAATCTATCTATTCCAATACATATCAAAAACACATTGCATCCAGAAGCTTTTGGGACTATTATTTCTAATCAAAAAAAGGAAAGTCATCTAACGGTTAAAGGGATTAGTCATATTGACAATGTTGCCTTATTAACATTGGAAGGTAGTGGTATGGTTGGTATTCCTGGGTTTTCAAAACGATTGTTTGAAACTTTAGCTAACGAGAAAATAAACATCATATTTATAACACAAGCATCTTCTGAGCATTCTATTTGTTTTGGAATAGATGTTAGTAATGCAGAACAAGCAGAACAAGCAGAACAAGCCATAAACACAGCATTTGAATACGAAATTTCGCTGCATAAAATTAATCCAATAATTGTTGAAAAAGGATTATCCATTATAGCGTTAATTGGTGATAACATGAAGAGTCACCAAGGTATTAGCGGAAAACTTTTTAGTACTCTTGGAAAAAACAATATTAATGTCAGAGCTATTGCTCAAGGCGCATCAGAAAAAAACATCTCTGCAGTTATTAATCAAAGTGATGTCAAAAAAGCATTAAATAGTTTACACGAGCGATTCTTTGAAGTCAATACTAAACAATTAAATGTGTTTATTACAGGAATAGGAAATGTTGGCGAAAAACTAATTGATCAAATCAAACAACAACATAACTTTTTAAAAAAGAATCTAAAATTAGATGTCAAAATTGTTGGAATGTCTAACTCCAGAAAAATGATTTTTAATCCTAACGGAATAGATTTAAATAATTGGACAGAACCATTTCATCATGCAGACAAATCAAGCATAGAAGGGTTTTATCAAAAAGTAATAGAGCTTAATCTTAGAAACAGCATTTTTGTGGATGTTACCGCAAATAAAGACGTCGCTTCCGTTTATGAAAACTATTTAAAACAAAGTGTTGCTGTTGTTGCTTGTAATAAAATAGCTTGTTCGGACCAGTATGCAAACTATAAAAACTTACAAGATTTATCATTAAAATATAATGCACCTTTTTTATACGAAACTAATGTTGGTGCAGGTTTACCTATCATAAACACACTTAACAATTTAGTTGCATCTGGAGATAAAGTAATTAGTATACAGGCGGTTTTGTCTGGTAGCTTAAACTTTGTGTTTAATAATTTTAGTGATAAAAAGAATTTTCATGACACGGTAAAACAAGCGCAATTTGAAGGCTATACAGAGCCTGATCCACGTATTGATTTAAGCGGAATTGATGTGGCTAGAAAAATATTAATTCTTGCACGTGAAAACGGAATTCCGATGGAAATCGAAGATATTACAAACGACTCGTTTTTAACTGAAGCCAACTTGAAAAGCGATTCAGTTGACGATTTTTATGATACTTTAATTAATGACGAAGCACATTTCCAAAAACTATATGCTTCGGCTACAGCCAACAAATGTCAACTAAAATATGTTGCCGAATATAAAAATGGAAAAGCAAAAGTAGGCTTACAAGAAGTACCAGAAGGTCACCCTTTTTATAACCTTGAAGGAAAAGATAACATTGTTATGTTTTACACACAACGTTATCCAGAACAGCCTTTAATAGTCAAAGGTGCTGGTGCTGGAGCAGATGTTACTGCATCCGGATTATTTGCAGATATTATCAGAATAGGTAATAAATAAGGCATATCACAGTTAGCATTTAGTAAAAATAGTACCGCTTTCGCGGAAATTATAAAAAGGAGTTTAAATGAACGAAATCAAAATATTCTCGCCAGCCACAGTCGCTAACGTTTCTTGTGGATTTGACGTCTTAGGCTTTTGCTTAGATACTATTGGTGATGAAATGGTGATTAGAAAAACCACTGAAAAAGGAATCAAAATAACCAAAATTGTTGGTGCAAACCTTCCTTTTGAAACAGATAAAAATGTTGCTAGTGTTTCGGCTTTAGCCTTATATAATCACGCTAATCCTGATTGTGGTTTTGAAATAGAGATCTATAAAAACATAAAACCAGGAAGCGGAATTGGAAGCAGTTCTGCCAGTGCAGCGGGAAGTGTATTTGCTATAAACGAGTTGTTAGGTAGACCGTATAACCAAACCCAATTAACAGATTTTGCTATGAAAGGCGAAGCTTTAGCTAGTGGATGCGAGCATGCAGATAATATTGCGCCTGCCCTATTTGGCGGTTTTACATTAGTAAAAAGTACATCGCCTTTACAGGTATTGCAATTGCCAACGCCTGATGATTTATTTGTGACTATTATCCATCCACAAATTGAAGTTAAAACCTCTGAAGCGCGTGCTATTTTACCAAAACAGATTCCGTTGCAAAACGCCATCACACAATGGTCAAATGTTGGTAGCTTAGTCCACGCTTTACATACTAACGATTATAATTTACTTAGCCAATCTTTAACAGATGTGGTTGTGGAACCTTACAGAAGTCAATTAATCCCTCATTTTAATTCGGTTAAAACCGAAGTTATAAAAGCAGGTGCTTTAGGAGCCGGAATTTCAGGTTCGGGACCATCGATATTCGCTTTATCAAAAGGTAAAGAAACTGCTGAAGCTGTAGCCCAAGCAATGACTACTATTTATGCTAAAACGAACATTAACTTTAATACTTATGTATCTAAAATTAATACAGAAGGCATGAAAATATTAAGTTAATTGCCATTACTAGTAGATAAAAAATTGAAAACAGATTACCACGTCCTTTGTTTACACAAAGACAAACAAAAATAAAAAAATGAACTACTACTCATTAAACCATAAAGCACCAAACACAACATTTAAAGATGCTGTTGTAAGGGGATTAGCGCCAGATAAAGGATTGTATTTTCCAAAAAGTATAACACCTTTACCTGCTTCATTTTTTGAAAATATTGATAATTTAAGTTACAACGATATTGCGTTTGAAGCCTTGCAACAATTTGTAAGTCCAGATATACCAAAGGATGTTTTAAAAACTATAATTGCTGAAACCTTATCGTTTGAATTTCCTGTAGTAAAACTGAATGATAACATCTCAACATTAGAGCTTTTTCATGGACCAACTATGGCTTTTAAAGATGTTGGCGCTCGTTTTATGGCGCGTTGTTTAGGCTATTTTAATAAAGACAATACCAATCAAGTTACGGTATTAGTTGCCACTTCTGGAGACACAGGAGGCGCAGTTGCCAACGGGTTTTTAGGTGTAAAAGGCGTTAATGTTGTGATTTTATATCCTTCAGGAAAAGTAAGCGATATTCAAGAAAAACAATTGACAACCTTAGGTCAAAACATTAAAGCTTTAGAAGTTGACGGTGTGTTTGACGATTGCCAAGATATGGTTAAGCGTGCTTTTTTGGATGATACGTTAACTAGTAAAATGCAATTAACATCTGCAAATTCTATAAATGTAGCACGTTGGTTACCACAACTACTCTATTTTATGTTTGCCTATAAACAATTACACAAAATACATAAAGACATTGTGTTTTCTGTACCTAGTGGAAATTTTGGAAATGTATGCGCAGGAATGATGGCACAACAATTAGGATTACCAATAAAACATTTTATTGCGTCAAATAACCAAAATAATGTGGTTACTAATTACTTAAAAACGGAACATTACACACCAAAACCATCAGTACAAACCATAAGCAATGCTATGGATGTTGGTAATCCAAGTAATTTTATCCGTATCCAGGAAATCTATAAAAACAACTTTAGCACATTAAAAGAAAACTTATCCTCTTTTAGCTTTACAGATGAAGAAACAAAAGTGGCTTTAAAAGAGATTTACGAGATCTACAACTACGTTGCAGACCCACATGGCGCTGTTGGGTATTTAGGATGTAAAGCCTATTTAAAAACCCATCCTAAAGCACATTGCGTGTTTTTAGAAACTGCACATCCAACTAAATTTTTAGATGTTGTTGAAGACGTAATAAAAGAAAAGCAAGCCTTACCAACACAAATTGAGGCAGTAATGGACAAAACAAAAGTAGCTACTAAAATAAGTGATTACGAAGGTTTAAAGTCGTTTTTATTGGCGTAATATTGACGGTTTTGATTAGTTTTACAGTCTAAAATCAAACAGAACAATGACATTTGTACATGACCATATTGCATTATCTGTAAAGGATGTTAACCTATCGGTTAATTTTTATCAACGTGTTTTTAAATTAAAAGAAATTAATAACACAGCTTCTAACTCCAAAACCAGATGGTTAGCACTTACGGATCAAAAACAAATCCATTTAATACCTAGACCGGAACTGGAGGTTAAAACTAATAAAGCCAATCATTTTGCTTTGGCAACACCCAATTTTGATGCTTTTGTAAAACACCTTAAAAGTTTAGATATTTATTATTCTGATTGGCGCGATACACCTAAAAAAGATTATGTGCGTGATGATGGTGTCCAACAAATCTACTTTCAAGATCCTGATGGCTATTGGATTGAAGTAAACAATGCGGAATAGTAGTATAATTTAAAAATAAAAAAAGCTACCAAATGGCAGCTTTTTTTTATAGTTTGGATTACAACTTAATGATTATCCATTAACTTTTGATACAGTATTTAATGCATCACCAATTAAAGTTTCACCTTTTAAAATCTCGAATGTAGCATTATTTGCAACATCATCATTTAATGATCTTACTAAAGTTTGCGCAACATCGTTTCTGCTAATTTCTCCACTTTTATTTAGCTTTGTTTCTAATTGTATTTTGTTGGTTAATTCTCCGTTAGTTAAGGATCCTGGTCTTACAATACTATAATTTAATCCGCTAGACTTTAAATACTCATCTGCATTGTGCTTAGCTTTTAAGTAGTCTTGTAATTGCTCAGCTTTTTCTGGTTGATCTGCTCCCATAGAGCTTAACATAACAAATTTTCTCACCTTATATTTATTTGATGCATCGATCATTCGTTTTGCACCTTCTTGATCTACTTCCACTACTTTTTTTCCTCCAGAACCTGCTGCAAAAACAACTTTATCAATACTTTTATTAAAAGCACCAGCAACGTCCTGCTCTAAATCTGCTAAAACTGTTTCGATATTTTTAGCTTTAAAATATGGGATTTGCTCCTCCTTTCTAACCATTGCAATTGGGTTAAAATATTGAGATTCGTTTAAAAGATTTACTATTTTTTTTCCTGTGGTACCATTTGCACCTGCTACTAATATATTTTCCATACTTAAATATAACCGCTAATTGCTTGCTTACCAAAAAACAAACATTGGTTTAACTTTAGTTTAATAGAATAAACACGGTTATTTAAGCTTATATTAATTTTTTTAACATTTGAAGTTATCAATTATAATATCGATCTTATAAAAAATAATAACTTCAAAATATCAAATATGACTATAAATAATAAATTAATTAGCAAAGGATTTATCCTTGCTGGTATAATGAATAGCTCAGTAATACTTTTTTCTAGAGGTTTTACCAACAAGACTATTAACACTTACGATCCAGATGTAATGTCCAATTTTGGTATGCTGATGATTTTAATTTGGGGATTAGCTTATATATCCGTTGCGTATAGATTTAAGAATCTAAAATGGCTGGTTGCTGTTTTTGCTATTGAAAAATTGATTTATGGATGCGTCTGGTTGCAATGGATAATGACTAATGATGTTGGCCAAGTTTACATAGAAGATAAAATGGCTGGCATATTTTACTCTATATATGGACTAAACGATTGGTTGTTTTGTGTTTTCTTTTTGTATGTTTTTATTAGATTATTAAGACAGCAATAAAATTAAAGGCTACTATTTTATAACATATTACTTAGCTAAAATAATGTCGTATCTTTGCCTTCACTTTAAAATTAAATGTTTTAATGACAGAAATAGACTTTGCGCTAAACCAAAAACAAGATACCGAAATCATAGAATTGGTAGGTACTGTGTTATGGAACAAAGCCAGTGAAGTTAATAGTTTTGAACAACTTTCTGAACCCGAAAAAACGTTTGTTTACATTGATATTTTTGAAGGTGAATTAAATAATGGTGGATTGTTTGACTTTTTTTACAATACATCTGGAGCTTTTTCCCATCAAGTATTGGATGCCTATCAAGCGATTGGTGCTGAGGAATCTGCTACAATTGTAAGTCAAGCTATAGCCTTGTTTCCGGAGTTACCAGTATCCAAAGACCTTTTTGTTAGAAGACAATTGATGTCTAATTTAAAGCAAACTGTATTAGATGAATGGGAAAAACTTGAGTCACAATTTTTTAATTCTGAAGAAGCTATTGTAACCTTACTAATTGCTTACATTACAATTAATAAAAACTATTTTGAATATTAACATGGTATATTCCGCAACACCTTTCTATCTTATGACTTTACATGTCAAAACTACCCAAAGCGCATAAATTTGTTGATCTTTCTGATTATGGAAGACCAATAGCAAGACATATTGCAAATCGTTTAAAACACACCAATTTTACTCCTGTACATGTCACCTTAGCATTTATAATTTCAGGCTTAATAGCTATTTATTGTATTATGGAAAATCTATATTGGTTAGCTGCATTTTTTTTAATACTTAAATCTATTTTGGATGCTGCAGATGGTGAGTTAGCTAGAATAAAACAAACACCTTCGTATACTGGACGCTACTTAGACTCGGTTGCAGATATTATTTTAAATGCAATTATATTTAGTGCTATTTGGTATGTTACTAATGCATCAATCTGGCTTACCATTATAGCTTTTTTAGGTGTCCAATTACAAGGTACTTTATATAACTACTATTATGTGATTTTAAGAAATAAGTTTGAAGGTGACACCACAAGTCGCATTTTTGAAACCAAAACACCTACAGCCTTAGCTGGTGAGAAGCAAAGCAACGTAAATATTCTTTTTAAATTATATAAAATACTTTATGGTGGATTTGACAAAACCATTTACTTTTTGGATCCAAGAGCTGCTTATGGCAAAGTATTTCCTAAATGGTTAATGACAAGTATATCTACTTTTGGATTAGGATTTCAGTTATTACTAATTGCTTTATTTTTAGTCTTAGGGTTAAAACACATGATTATCCCATTTTTTGTAGGATATTCTGGAATGATATTTATTTTTATTGCTATTAGAAAAGGTTTTTACAAATAAAAACAGCACTTGAAAAAGTGCTGTTATGTTTTATAAAGTTGTTACTGTATTTTTATCTGACTTGTTACTATATACATAAGTATATAACCACATAAGTGTAAAAGACGGAATGATATCTAAACCTGGTAAAGCTTCTTCTATAAAAGAAAAAACTGCTGCTATCCTACCTGTTCTTCCTTTATATAATTTAGTCATCAACCAAGCAGATGCTGGAGCCCAAACGATATCTGAAAACTCTCCTATTCCAGGAATAATAAAGGAAACATAACCTAAGGCATCAAAGATTAATCCTAAAAATAGTTTTGTGTACTTGTTTGTGTTATTAAAATTCATTGATAATATTTTGTAATTCTATTTTAAATAAAGCAAATAGTATTCCAAAAATCTAACTTAATTTGGTACTAATCAGGTTTAAAAACTCCGTGCGTGTTTCAATGTTTTCAAAAGCACCTCTAAAACCTGAGGTTGTTGTTACACTATTTTGTTTTTGTACACCTCGCATTTGCATACACATGTGGCTAGCTTCAATAACTACAGCAACGCCTTCTGGTTTTAATGTGTCATTTATACAATCCAATATTTGATGTGTCAACCGCTCTTGCACTTGCAATCGTCTAGAAAATACATCAACAATACGTGGCAACTTACTTAATCCAACAATGTGTCCATTAGGTATGTATGCAATGTGTGCTTTACCAAAAAAAGGTAAAATGTGATGTTCGCAAAGCGAATAAAACTCGATATCTTTTACAATAACCATATCGTTGTACTCTTCTTTAAACATGGCTCCTTTTAGGATATTAGCTGCATCTTGATTATAACCTTGCGTTAAAAACTGCATGGCTTTTGCAGCACGTTCTGGTGTTTTTATTAAACCTTCACGAGTGGTATCTTCACCTAAATCTTCAATAATATTTTTATATCTGTTTTTGACATCATCTGTCACTTTGATATTGTACTCTTCAAATTTTTTATAGGGCATTTTTTGAGCTATTTTCTTTTAATTTATTACTGTAATAGGTTTTCAATTTAGTGATTTTTGGATCGATTACAAACTGACAATACGATGCTTCTCTATTTCGGTCGTAAAAGGTTTGATGTTCTGCTTCAGCTATATAAAAAGGACCTAAAGCGGTAACCTCTGTAACCACCTTGTTTTCAAACACTTTTTCGTTTTCTAAAAACTGAATAAAGCCTAAAGCCTCTTCTTTTTGTTGTTCAGAATTATAAAAAATTGCAGACCTATACTGTGTTCCAATATCGTGACCTTGCCTATTTAATGTTGTTGGATCGTGGGTTGCAAAAAAGACTTCTAACAATTCTATATAACTAATCACTGTATCATCAAAAAATATTTGAATACCTTCTGCATGACCTGTTCTACCTGTTGTAATTTCGCGATATGCAGGATTTTTAATTGCTCCTCCTGTAAATCCAGAAACAACCTTTTCTACCCCTTTTAACCTTAAAAAAACTGCTTCGGTACACCAAAAACAGCCTCCAGCAAAAGTGGCTACTTTTAAATTTTCTTTTTTCATCTTATAAAAATAACTATTTCTGTTTAGCTTATGTCACTGAAAACTATAACAGAAGTGAGTTTTAACGTTTAATTATGAGTTTATTTTAACTTCAAAATTAGATTTGCATTTGGAAACTGTAACAAAGCAAAGTTTTATCTGTCTTTAATACAGTAACAATCAACCAAAAAGCTAAATGAAACCTTTCTTTATTCTAATCTTCGCATTACTAGTATCTAATCAATCACTAGCCCAAGACAAAAAATTATATCAGATAAAACGAACAGAAATACCTATAAAAATTGATGGCGTTTTAGATGATACTGCTTGGAAAGATGCACAAATCGCCACTAATTTTACCGAGTTTAAACCTGATGTTGGTGATACTGCAGCAGCCAATAAAACAACCAAAGTCCGAATGACTTATGACGATTCTGGTATATACGTGTCTGCTTACTGTTATGACAATCCAGAAGATATTATGCGTCAATTTACGCAACGTGATAATTTTGGACAGTCTGACTTTTTTGGTTTAATATTTAATCCAAATAACGATGCACAAAACAATACTGAGTTTTTTGTGTTTAGCTCAGGTACACAAGCAGATGCTGTTGAAAGCCCAAATTATGGTGAAGATTTTGGATGGAATGCGGTTTGGGAAAGTAGTGTCCAAATAGTAAAGGATGGTTGGATTGTAGAAATTAAAATACCATATAGAGCATTACGTTTTACGCAACAGGAAGACCCAACTTGGGGTATTCAGTTTCATAGACATTATAGAAAAACGCGCGAACAAATGACGTGGAATCCTATTGATGTTACCAAAGGAAATATAGGTTTATATAATGCCGAATTAAAAGGAATTAAAAACATTACGCCACCTACTAGACTAAGCTTTTTCCCTTATGCTTCGGGATTAGTAAGTACATTTGATGGTGAGACTGAAAGCGACTTTGCAGCTGGTTTAGATATTAAATACGGAATTACAGAAAATATAACTTTAGATGCGACTTTAATACCTGATTTTAGTCAATCAGGTTTTGATGACGTCCAATTAAATCTAGGTCCTTTTGAGCAACAATTTGCAGAACAACGTCAGTTTTTTACTGAAGGTGTAGACCTATTTAGTAAGGGTAATTTATTTTATTCTAGACGTATTGGAGATCGTCCATCAGGAAGATTAAACCTTAATGCTAATGAAACCATTGGTGAATATCCAGAAAAAGTGCAATTACTAAATGCTGTTAAAGTCTCAGGACGTACTAAAAACGGATTAGGTATTGGATTTTTTAATGCTATAACTAAAAAAACAGAAGTGGATATTACCAATGTAGATTCTGGTGCTAAACGATCTCAAATTGTAGAACCATTGGCTAATTATAATATTATGGTATTGGATCAACAGTTTAATAAAAACTCGTCAGTGACATTAATCAACACTAATGTTACTAGAGATGGTGATTTTAGAGATGCTAATGTTACAGGTTTATTATTAGACTTAGTTAATAAGAAGAATACATATGGTGCAATTGCCGAAGTTAAAATGAGTACATTTAATGATGTTCCTGATACAGAAAATGGATATACTGCAAGATTAGGTGTTGGTAAAAATAGTGGGAAAATAAGATATAGTGTTACTTACGATTATGCAGATGAAAACTATGATATTAATGATTTAGGAATCTTATTTAGAAATAACTATAGTAACTATAATGCAGAAATTAGCTATCGTACGTTTGAGCCAACTAAAAACTTTAATAATACTTATTTTGGAACTTGGTTAAACTATAACCAATTAGCTAATCCAAATACCTTTACAGGTGCAAATACTGGTTTTAATTTTAATGGTCAGACCAAAACATTACATAACCTTGGAATTAATGGAAATTGGAATTTTGGAAAACAATATGACTATTTTGAACCACGTAACGGTTTTGACAGCTATTTTGTTACAGAAAACTATGCACAATCTAATATGTGGATTTCTAGTAATTATAATTTGTTTTTTGCGTTAGATGCTAATCTAGGATATGGTCGTTTTTTTAATGATGATCGCAAAAACTTTAATAACATTTGGTTTGGACTAAATCCACGTTTTAAATTTAATGACAAATTTTTAATGGTTTTAGGTTTTGATTATGATAATTATACTGCTGACAGAGGTTATGTTAATGGACAAGAAGTAAATGATGAAATTATTTTTGGTCAACGTGACAGAATAGATATGACAGCCAGCATATCTGGTAGTTATAACTTTAATTCGTTTAATGCTTTAACATTAAGTTTTAGAAACTATTTAAGTACTGTTACTTATGATGATAGCATGTATACTTTACAAAGTGATGGCTCACTAAACAGATCTGACATATACACTAAAGACAATATAAGTAGTGATCCTGATTTTGACCCAGATATTAATTTTAATACTTGGAATTTAGATTTAAGTTATACATGGCAGTTTGCTCCTGGTAGCCAACTTACAGCGTTGTATAGAAACCAAATTTTTAATTTTTCAAATAACTCGGAAGCTGGTTTTTTTGACAGTACAGAAGACTTATTTAAGCAAGAACAACGTAATACTTTTTCTTTAAGAATGGTTTATTTTATAGATTATAACGATTTAAAAAAAGTATTTCAAAGAAAAAGCTAAAACAACTTAAAGTTGCCTAATACGTTATAAAGTGGTAATTTCCGTACTTTATATTAGACTATGATTAAAGCAAAAAATATACATAAATATTACGATGATTTACACGTGTTAAAAGGTGTAGATGTACATATTAAAAAAGGTGAAATTGTATCCATAGTTGGCGCTTCTGGCGCAGGAAAAACAACATTGTTACAAATTTTAGGAACCTTAGATTTTATTGAAAATAAAACCGACAGTCAATTAACAATAAACGGTAAAGAAATTACAGGTTTATCAGAAAAGCAATTGGCACAATTTAGAAATCAAAATATTGGATTTATTTTTCAATTTCATCAATTACTGCCAGAGTTTACCGCTTTAGAAAATGTTTGTATTCCAGCTTTTATAAAAGGCACTAGTAAATCTGATGCAGAAAAACGTGCTAAGGAGCTACTTGATTTTTTAGGTCTATCTCATAGATACAACCATAAACCAAACGAATTGTCTGGTGGAGAGCAACAACGTGTCGCTGTAGCAAGAGCTTTAATAAACAATCCAGAGTTAATCTTTGCAGATGAACCTTCAGGGAATTTAGATAGCGAAAGTGCCGAAAATTTACATAATCTATTTTTTAAACTGCGTGATCAATTTGGACAAACCTTTGTAATTGTTACTCACAATGCAGACTTAGCTAATTTGGCTGATCGTAAATTAACAATGGTAGATGGAAAAATAGTTTAAAATATGATTATACTTTTTAAATCTGTTTTTAACTACATTAAAAATCCACGGTTAAAACCTTTAAAGCACGCTACATTTAAGCAAAAAATGGGGTTGGTATTACAATGTATACCACTTTGTATTATGCTTGGTATGGGATTTGGTCTATTAACTATTATATTAGAAGCTTTAGGTCTTTACAGTTCTGATTCACACTCAATAAATAAATTATTAGAAGAGCAATCTAAAATCAATATTATACTAAGTGCTGTTATATTAGCTCCTGTTCTTGAAGAATTAATATTTAGAGGTCCTATGACCTTATTTAATAAAAAATATTTTAAGTTAGGCTTTTACATGCTTACTATTATATTTGGTTATGTACATATTTTTAATTTCGAAATAACACCTCAAATACTATTATTGTCTCCACTATTAATAGCTCCACAATTGGTGGTAGGATCAGTATTTGGTTATGTACGTGTGCGTTTAGGATTAATCTATTCTATGTTTTTACATGCTAGTTACAACGGGATTTTAGTAATTCCGGCTGTATTATTCTTGGATAAATGATTTAAAAATGAAAAATTTAATCACTTTTTTTATACTGCTGCTAACAATAATAGTTAGTGCTTGTAAATCGCAAAAAGTAGATTTTTCAGACCGTTATAAATCAGAAACTCTAGCTGTTTTAAACCAAGCGTTTTTTCCTCAATTTGATACTCAAGGATTAAACTATAGACAAATACACGAAGTAACTCTCAGTTATAATTACAAGCGACAATTACCCTATTTTATTAAAAAAATTAATGATTCATTTGCTAGTAGTGATTTTGATAATCACTTAAAGGTTACATTTAAAAACTGGAAAGTTCTACCTATAAAAAATGTAAAAATTATTGACTCAAATGCTATAAATACTTTGGATCAACTAAAGTATTCAATGCTAGAAGCTGAAGATAATTATAACGCTAATAATGCTGCTGTTAATTTAAAAGTCTACCAAGATGCTTTGCGTAAGTATAATTCAATAGCGGATCAATATACTTACCATAATTTAGCAGTTCCTTTATTTAATAGTGATTTTACATATGCTATATTAATGTCCAAAACTATTATAAATGGTTATAACGACACAAGTAGAGAGCTTTTTGAATTTAAGAAGATAAACAATACTTGGGTTATATTAGACAGCGATTTTAACCAAAATTAAGACGATAAATTTAGCTTGGCCTATTTTCAAACTTGATTTTAACTAAATTTTCAACATACAAACTTTAGATAATAGTACTTTTACTATTGACAAATAAAACATTAATAACAAAATAATTAATGACTAACAAAGAGTTAAAAGAATTTTTAGACGCTAAAGTAGAGCTATATAACAAACCTGATTTTATTGATAGTGACCCAATACAAATTCCGCATTTATTTAGTAAAAAGGAAGACATTGAAATTGCTGGTTTTTTAAGTGCTACAATTGCTTGGGGAAATAGAAAAAGTATAAATACCAATGCACATAAAATGATGCAATTATTAGATCAAGCACCTTTTGATTTTGTAATGAATCATGAACCATCAGATTTAGAGAAATTAGAATCGTTTGTACATCGCACATTTAATGGTTTAGATTTTATAACTTTTATAAAAGGTTTACAACACATTTATTTAAATCATGACGGTTTAGAAGCTGTGTTTAAAAAACATTCCGAAAAGGATAGTTTGCAAAAGTCTATACATAATTTTAAGCATGTTTTTTTTGAAATCGAACACCTACAACGAACACAAAAACATATTAGTGATCCTTTAAAAAATAGTGCTGCAAAGCGTATCAATATGTTTTTAAGATGGATGGTAAGACCTAATAATACAAATGTAGATTTAGGGATTTGGACTAGCCTATCTCCTGCCCAACTATCATGTCCTTTAGATGTCCATTCTGGTAATGTGGCTAGAAAATTAGGATTATTACAACGAAAACAAAATGATGGCAAAGCATTAGCCCAATTAGACTCAAGTTTAAGACTATTAGACCCTAACGATCCAGTAAAATATGATTTTGCATTATTTGGATTAGGTGTTTTTGAAAAATTTTAATCTTTTAAAACTATAATATCATTATTTTCGTACATACATTTTCAAAATGTAAGTAGAACTATCCATTTATGATTGTACCAGATTTTCCCAAAAACGAAATAGAACGCTTATCCGAAGTTAAAAAATATAAGATTTTAGACACCTTACCAGAAAGTGATTTTGATAATATAACAAGTCTAGTTGCGACTATTTGCGAAGTACCAATTTCTTTAATTACCTTACTTGATACAGACCGTAATTTTTTAAAATCTCATCATGGTTTAAATGTTCAAGAATCACCAAGAGACATCTCTTTTTGTGGTCATGCTATATTACAAAGTCAAGATATTTTTGTGGTAGAAGACTCTAGAAAAGATAATCGTTTTAAAGATAATCCATTAATAGATCAATTTAATGCTATATTTTATGCTGGTGTCCCTTTACGTAACAAAGATGGCTTAGCTTTAGGGACATTATGTGTTTACGATCATGAACCTAGACAACTAACAGAAATTCAGAAAAAAGCCCTTATAACTTTAGGTAAACAAGTTATGAATTTATTTGATCTAAGATTAAATAATAGGCTTTTGGATGAATCCAAAAAAGAGTTATTAGAGCGTAATGCTGATTTAAGCAAATTTGCTAGTCACGTGTCTCACGATTTAAAATCTCCATTAGCTAACATTATTTCTTTAACTGCTTTTTTAAAGGAAGAAGAAGGTAATGTTTTTACTGAAGAATCTATTGATTACATTAATTATATTGAGGAGTCTGCAGATTCTCTTAAAAATTATATTGACGGAATTTTAATTCATTATAAAGCTAACGAGCTATTAAATGAAGATAAACAAAGCATTGCCTTAAATACGCTATTTGAAGAAGTTAAACGCATTCATCTGTTAGACGGTTTACAATTTAAAACAAATACAAAAAACCAAAACATATTTATTAATAAAGCTGCTGTTACTCAAATTTTAATAAATTTAGTGGACAACGCCTTAAAATATAACAACAAACCAAATCCAGAGGTTATTTTAAACTATTCTGAAAATAAGAATTTTCATATTTTCTCTGTGACAGATAATGGAATTGGTATTGCGCAAGAGCAACAAAACGAAGTATTTAAATTATTTAATAACAACAATCAAACAGACGTAAAAGGTAATAAAGGGACTGGAATTGGATTGTTTACTGTAAAAAACTTAGTCAAAAAACTGAATGGTGATATTGTTTTAAAATCCCAAATTGGCATAGGTAGCACTTTTACCTTTACCATCTCTAAATAAAAAAAGCCTAATCTTTCGATTAGGCTTTTTAAATTTTTGAGTGATAAACTAAGATTTTTTCATCTGCTTCATAAGCTTTTTAGTCAAAGTCTCTTGATCTTTGTAAAGCGTACCGCTCATTCCTAAGCATTGTCCATCCTTTAATTGTAAAGTTTTTTGGTCCACAATGTACGTACCATCACTTTTTACAATTGTTCCGTTATTTAATTTTAAATCTCCTTTTAATGGTGCGACACCATCTGCTGTGTAATGAAACACTTTACTATCTAAAAGTATAACATAATTAGAATCTTCAATCTGTTTAGCGTCTTGAGCCATCATAGTATTGATTCCAAGAAAAACGGTAAATGCAATAAGAATTAATTTTTTCATTTTATATATTTTTAAGTTTAGCCAAATGATTTTATAATTAGTTGTAAATCATTCTCTAAGTTAAACATTTCAACTTTTATGCCAAACTTTTTATCAAATATTTAGCCTTTTAACCAAGCTTGTCTTACTGCTTTTTGTGCATCTGTAGCGTTAGCATCTTCGACTAATTTTGTTCCGTTAGTATAAGACTGAGTTAATTTAGTTTTAATAACTATTTCTTCTCCTTTTCTATCTAAAACAACATTAATGTCTGTACCTGGTTGCCACATGTACATTGCAGTTAAAATTTGTTGTGCTGTAGCTAAAGTTAACTCTTTACCATCAACTGATTTTAAAACATCTCCTGGTAATACACCATTGTCATTCCAAAAACTATTATCCTTAACCGCTTCGCTAAAAGGAATAGTCATTGTTGCTCTATCTGGAGCAAAAATTAAAGTTCCGTCGTTTTGGATGTAGTTAGTTTTAACTTTTCCAGTATCTAAACTTAATCCTACTTTTTTAAAGTAAACCGAATAATCTATTGGTGTACCACCAACAACATGTGTGTTTAAAAATTCGCCAACACTAGGATAAGTCATTGCAGTAATTTCTTCTATTAACTTATCATCTTCAAAAGGTTTGTTTTTTCCGTATTTGTTAGATAATTCTTTCATTAAAGATAAAATACCTCTGTTACCATTACTCTCTTCACGTAAGATAATATCAATACACATACCAATTAAGGCACCTTTCATGTATACATTATAGTACTGTGGTGCGTAAGGTTCATCTAAAACGTTTTCACTCATTACCGTAAAACTCATGCTATCATCTAAGTTAGCTGAAGTTTGAATTTTACCTAATATATCTCCATAAAACTCTTCCGAGTCAATTAAATCTTGATCCACTTGGAAAAGTGTTGCAAAATATTCTGTTACACCTTCATACATCCATAAATGCTTAGAAAATGTTGGTTGGTTATAATCAAAATAATGTACATCTTCAGAATGCACACTTAATGGTGTAACAATATGAAAAAACTCATGAGATACTACATCAATCATACTTTCTGCTAAAGCTTCAAAAGGCATATCTTCTTCTAAAACAACTACAGTAGATGTGTGGTGCTCTAAAGCTCCAAAACCTTTTGGTGATTCTGGCTTACCTTCAGATAAATATAAATAGATATCGTAACGAGGTGTACTATTAACGTCTCCTAAATATGTTTTTTGTGCTTGCATCATTTTTTGCATTACTTCTTTAATGCTTGCAGCACTATGCACTTTGTTTGGAGAATATACACTTAGTACAATTTTGATATCTCCAACCTGAAATTCTTCGACATCTAAATCACCATAAAACATTGGATTGTCTGTAATATCAAAATAACGTGGTGCAAAATAACTTGATGTTGCTAATTTACCATCTTTACTTACTGTTTTGCCAGTTTCTTGTAAAGCAGAAGTACGTTTAAAATCTGCAGGTGCAGTAACATCTAAACTATATTGGCTGTCTTTTAGGTTGTCAAAATAACCTATAAAACCATGTAAGTTTAACACGTAGTTAGTAGGCTCTATATTTGTTCCTGCTGGAGAAAAAGGAGCCTCTCCACCTATTCCACCTGTTACTTCTTGATCAAAAGTATCATTAGCATTATAAGTAATATAATCTAATTGAGTAGCATTAGCAATAGTCCAAGTATTAGTGTCTACTTTAACTGTTGGCAACTCATTACCCTTATAATCAAACGCTTTAAAGTCGTCTACATATTTTCCAAAATCACTTACAGAGTACGTCCCTTGAACAACTCGAGGTAGTCTATACGTTACTATTTGCTCTGTAAAACGTCCTGGATTAATTGTTACAGGTGCTTTGTCATTAAGTACTTTAGACAAATCAATAGAGGTTACAATTGGCGACTGAGACGCTAATTTGTCAGATGTTTTTGTGCTATTACATCCAACCAATAATAGTCCTGTTGCAATAGTTGTTACTAAAAGTTTTTTCATTTTTTATGTTTATTTGTTAATGGTCTTGTTTAGAAGACGCTCAAAAATAAAATTTGTTACACAATCTTGACACTAAGTTTTTGTTAAATTGTTAATTTTGAAATAGGCTTTATATAAATGCAATTATTATCTTTGACAAACTTTAAAATTAATGCAGTTTAAATATCCCGAACTTCTTTACGCGCTTTTCTTACTGCTTATTCCCATTATTGTTCATTTATTTCAGCTTAGAAAATTCCAAAAAGAGTATTTTACAAATGTTGCTGTTTTAAAAAAAATCCAATTACAAACTAGAAAAAGTGCAGTCATAAAAAAATGGTTAACACTGCTTACTAGACTATTGCTTTTAGCTGCTATAATTATAGCTTTTGCGCAACCTTTTACTTCAAAAACAGATACGTTTAATGCTAAAAAAGAGATGGTTATTTATCTAGATAACTCCTTTAGTATGCAAGCCAAAGGAAACAAAGGCGAATTACTTAAACGTGCTATCCAAGATTTAATTGAAACCATTCCTGAAACCGAAACCTTATCGCTTATAACCAACACAGATAGCTACAAAAACACCACTATAAAAGCAATAAAAAACGAATTATTGCAATTAGATTACTCCTCTAGTCAACTAGCTTACAATGCAGCGTTATTAAAAGCAAAGCAATCGTTTTCTAATCAGGCTAACACGCTTAAAAATGTGATATTTATATCAGATTTCCAGCAAAAAAATACAGACTTTAATATTGATTCAGACTCAACATCTACTTTAAATTTAGTTAATTTAAAACCTGTAAATAAAACCAATACAACCATTGATAGTGTATATGTTTCTAGTCAAAATGCTAATAATTTAGAATTAACTGTTGTTTTAAAAAACAATGATACAGCAACTAGTAATATTCCGGTTTCATTATACAATAATGATAATTTACTATCTAAGGCTTCAGTTGAAGTAAATGGGCAAGGTACTACTGTGTTTTCTCTTCCAAATAATCAAATTATAAAAGGAAAAATTACCATTGATGACACACAATTACAATTTGATAACACCTTATATTTTAATATTAATAAACCTACTAAAACAAACATATTATCGATTAGTAACTCTGGTGGCAATTATTTAAGCAGAATTTTTACGGAAGACGAATTTAAATTTACTTCAATACAATCCAATACATTAGATTATAGTTTATTTGATGCTCAAAATTTAGTGATTTTAGATGAAATTGAAACGATACCAGAAAGCCTAACTACTGCATTAAAAGTATTTACGGACAATGGAGGTTATGTTGTTTTAATCCCTTCAGACAAAGGTAATCTTAAGGACTATAATACCTTCTTACAACGTTTTAACACCTCTCCTTTTGGAGATTTATTAACTACACAAAAACGTATTACTACCATAAATTATAGCCATCCATTATACACAAATGGTGTGTTTGAAAAACGCGTTGATAATTTTCAATATCCAAAAGTAGAACGTTACTATCCGCAAAATAATGTTAAAGCAACTAACGTTTTACAATTTGAAGACGGTAAATCCTTTTTGTCTCAAAACGGAAATTTGTATTTATTTTCAGCTCCAATAAAGATACTAATTCTAATTTTAAAAATATAAATTTAATTGTACCTACGTTTTACAACATTGCCAAACAAAGTTTAAATACAGGTACGTTATATTATACTATTGGACAAGATAATAATTACGATGTTGCTATTAATTTACAACAAGACGCAGTGCTAACATTAGTAAAAGGAGAAAACAAAATCATCCCAGAGCAAAATTATTTTAATAATAAAGTGGTTATTAAAACCAATGATTTACCAGAACAAGCTGGTGTTTACGATTTAAAAAATAAAACCGAAATCATCCAAAATGTAAGTTATAATTACGATAGGTCAGAAAGTGATTTAACCTATATTAACTTGGATAATTACAAAAACATCACTGTTAGCGACTCAATAGCTAATATTTTTGATTCAATAAATAACGATAGTAAAGTTAACCAATTATGGAAATGGTTTGTAATTTTGGCATTAGCTTTATTAATTCTAGAAATGCTCATCTTAAAATATTTTAAATGAACGTCTTAATAAAAACAGCAACAATAATTGATTCTTCAAGCCCTTTTCATAATCAGGTTTGTGACGTATTAATTCAAAAAGGAAAGATTAGTAAAATTGCTACAAGCATAGAAAATACTAACAATTATAAAACCATAAGTTTAGACAACTTACACCTATCTCAAGGCTGGTTTGATAGTAGTATTTGTTTTGGAGAACCAGGTTTTGAAGATCGCGAAACAATTGATAATGGTCTAAAAACTGCAGCTAAGTCAGGCTTTACAACTATTGCCTTACAGGCCAATACTTTTCCAATTATAGATACTAATGCCAATGTGGCTTTTGTACTTTCCAAAGCGCAAAATCAAGCAGTAACCTTGTTACCAATTGGTGCGTTAACTAAAAATAGCGACAGTGTAGATTTAGCCGAACTTTTTGATATGAAAAACGCAGGAGCTGTAGCGTTTTCCGATTACAAAAAGCCAATAACTAACCCTAATTTGTTAAAAATCGCATTACAATATGCAAGCAATTTTGACGGATTAGTATGCTCTTTTCCTTTAGAAACAAGAATTTCTGGTAAAGGCATTGTCAACGAAGAATTAACAAGCACTTCATTAGGTTTAAAAGGTAGTCCTAATTTAGCTGAAGCAATGCAAGTTGCTAGAGATTTATTTTTGTTAGAGTATGCAGGCGGAAAGCTACACATACCAACAATTTCAACAGCCGAAAGTGTTGCATTAATAAGAGAAGCTAAACAAAAAAAACTAGACGTTACCTGTAGTGTAGCCATCCATAATTTATGTTTAACAGATGCTGTTTTGGAAGAGTTTGACACTAATTACAAAGTTAATCCACCGTTAAGAATACAAAAAGATATTGATGCATTAATTGAAGGTTTAAAAGATGGCACGATAGATATGGTTACAAGTGATCATAATCCAATGACCATAGAAGATAAAAAAGTAGAATTTGATCATGCTTCCTTTGGTACCATAGGATTAGAAAGTGCATTTGGCGCATTAAACACCTTATTTTCTACAAAAAAAACCATTCAATTACTTACAAAAGGTAAAGCAAGATTTGGTCAACATAACAACACTATTGAAGAAGGTCAAATAGCTAATATAACGTTATTTAATCCAGATATTAAATACGCTTTCGCGGAAACTGATATTGTTTCAAAATCAAAAAACAGTGCTTTTTTAGGACAAGAATTAAAAGGAAAAGCATACGGAATAATTGCAAATAACAAAATAGTATTATAATACAATGAACCAACAAACAATTGAAGAAGGTAAATCATTAGCTGTAATTAGCTACCTAACCATAATTGGTAGCGTCATAGCAATAATAATGAATGGCGAAAAGAAAAACGACTTTACAAGTTTTCATAACAGACAAGGTTTAGGCTTATGTCTTTTATGGATGATTATTGGCTATTTTGTTAGTCAATTTGATAATATGCAAATCTCAATTGCTTTTTGGGTAAGCATGGGAGCACTTTTATTTTTAGGAGTAATGACTGCTATTAATGGAACAATGAAACCTATTCCTTTTGTTGGACCAATTTTTCAAAAACTATTTAAAGGACTTGGTAACTAATGGAAAACTTTAACCTACATCACATAACTAGACCATCGTCTTTAAAAGACAATGCTCCACTACTAATCCTATTTCATGGCTATGGTAGTGACGAAAATGACTTATTTAGTTTTGCTGCAGAATTACCAGAAGAGCTTTTTATAATATCTGTTAGAGCGCCTTATCCAATGCAACCTTATGGTAATGCTTGGTATGCAATTAATTTTGATGCAGATCAGGGAAAATGGAGTGATAATGAGCAAGCAAAACAATCTAGAGATTTAATAGCTAATTTTATAGATCAGGCTACAGCTAATTATCCAGTAGATAAAAATAATGTTTCCTTACTTGGATTTAGTCAAGGCTGTATTTTAAGCTATGCTGTTGCCTTAACCTATCCAGAAAAAGTAAACAATATTGTAGCTTTAAGTGGATATATAAATGAAGATATATTTGAAGTTAAAGACGCTTCTGCCTATAAACATTTAAACTTCTATTGTTCTCATGGTACTGTTGATCAAGTAATTCCTGTGGATTGGGCTAGAAAAACACCTAAATTTTTATCGGCTTTAAACATCAAAAACCAATTTAACGAGTTTCCTGTTGGACATGGTGTAGCACCTCAAAATTTTTACGAGTTTAAAGATTGGTTGCAACACTTGATCTAAAATTTTATCACAAAATAAAATGCCCAAATTAAACTTATAACTTAATTTGGGCTTTTCTGTTTAAACAACTTACTTTCTATCTAGTATAAAGTAAATAGTCTAAAACTTCAAATTCTATTTTTTTATCTGTTGTTATAAAGTACTTAATTAGTAATTCTCCCCAATAACTACCATCAGAAAAATCTGCAATAATCCATCTATGATTTAGCATTTTAATAGTATTAAACTGCATTTTTCTTCCTTCGGAAGCTGCAAAGGGTATTAAAGGATGGTCACCTTCAGCTTCATTTAATTTATATAATTCGTTTTTGATATAAGGAATCATAACATCGCTATCCAATTTTTTATTATAAAAATAATCTTTAGCTTCTTGACTATATCTTAAATCAAATAATGTCAAATCAGATAACTCTTCGTTTTGAAGATTTAAAGAGTCTTGTAGTACAACTGATCTCTCCTTTAGTTTTTCCATTCGTTTTGCACTGTCATCCAATATTTTTTTAGAATTAACATATTGAAACACCACAATTAGTGATGTAAAAATAAACAGGTACATAAAGATTTTGTTCTTCATTTTATATAAATAGTTTAAATAGTGATTTCTAGTTTATCGTAAGCCAAAAATACATTGTCTGGCAGCTTTTGTTGTACTTCGTCATGAAATCCTAATAAGTGACTAATATGTGTTAAATAGGCCTTTTTAGGTTTGATGATGTTAATAATTTCCAGCGCTTGTTCTAAATTTAAATGTGAAATATGTTCTTTTTCTCTTAACGCATTTATTACCAAAACATCCAAATTTTTAAGTTTATCTAATTCGGAACTAGAAATGGTTTTAATATCTGTTAGGTAAGCAAACTTGTCAAATCTAAAACCAAAAACCTGCAATGTATAATGTAAGCCATCAATAGGGATTATTGGCAAATTATTAATCGTAAAAGGTTTATTTGTAATGGTATTGACTGCTACAGTTGGTGCACCTGGATATCTGTTTGTTGTTGCAAAAACATATTCAAACCTTATTTTAAGTTGCTCAATTACACGCTTATGCGCATAAATGGGCAATTCACCTTGTCTAAAACAAAATGGTCTTATATCATCTAAACCAGAGGTATGGTCTGCATGCTCATGCGTAAATAAAAGGGCATCAATTTTTTCCGGATTAGCATGTAACATTTGCTGTCTAAAATCAGGACCACAATCTATTACAAACGTACTATCCTCCCATTCTATCATAACAGAAACGCGTAAACGTTTGTCTTTAGGATTTTTACTTAAACATACAGGATGTGTGCTTCCAATTACTGGAATTCCTTGTGATGTTCCTGTGCCTAAAAATGTTATTTTCACTTGATGATTATTTCTCACAAAAATAAGTTATTTTTTTTGTTTGATATAGTTATTTGGTACCTTTGTAAAACTTAACATCATAGGGATTTTTATATGGAAATTAGGCTAAAAGGAGATAAAGAATTTGAAAATATTCCCTCTTTAAAAGATAAAGCACTTCGTATTAACTTAAACGAAAATATTTACGGTACGTTTGCCGAAATAGGTGCAGGACAAGAAACTGTACGCCACTTTTTTAGAGCTGGAGGTGCCTCTGGGACTATTGCAAAAGCTATGTCTGCTTACGACAAAGATTTTAGTGATGCTATTTACGGAATTGAAAACGACAGACGTTATGTTACCGAAGCGCGTTTACGTAAAATGGTCTCTCATGAAATAAAACTTATTGAAGAGCGTATTGATCGTGAAAAAAATCCAAATAAGATGTTTTTCAGTTTTGCAAATACTGTGGCTACAATTGATTTTGCAAAAAAATACAAAGGTCATGGATGGGTTGGAATTAAATACCAAATAGATCCAGCTGAAGAAGAGTATAATGAGATTGTATTGCACCTTCGATTTAAAGAAAATGATGCAAGATTGCAACAAGAGACTTTAGGTATTTTAGGTACAAACCTTATATATGGTGCTTTTTACAAGTACAATGAACCTAGAAAATTATTGCGTTATTTATATGACCATTTAGATAAAGACCAAATAGAAATTGATACTATTAATTTTTCTGGTCCTGTATTTAAAGATGTAGATAACCGTTTAATGAGTTTACAACTAGTTAAAAACGGAATGACAGATGCTGTCATGTTTGCTCCTGACGGAAATAACGTGTTACCTGCTAGAGTCCTTTACAAGAAAAATATATTAGCGTTACGTGGTAGTTTTAGACCAGTAACCAAAGTAAACATTGACATGTACGAAAAGTCATTGGATATGTTTATTAAAGAAAATAAAGTAGATGAGGATAATACTCAAGTAATTTTTGAAATTACTTTATCTAATCTAAGAGCTGAAGGCGAGATTGATGAGCAAGATTTTATGGATCGTGCTAGACTTTTATGTTCTTTAGGTCATACGGTGTTAATTTCTAACTTCCAGGAATATTATAAGTTAGTAGAATACTTCTCTCAATATTCTAAGAGTAGAATGGGATTAGCTATGGGAGTTAATAACTTAGTAGATATATTTGACGAGAAATATTACAGACATTTAAGTGGTGGTATATTAGAAGCTTTTGGAAAATTATTTTTCAAAGATCTACGCGTATACCTTTATCCAATGCGTGATGAGGATGGTTCATTAACAACAAGTGATAACTTAAAAGTACATCCTAGAATGAAAGAATTATACAAATTCTTTAAATATAATGGTAAGGTTGTAGATATTACAGATTATGATCCTAACACTTTAAATGTATTTTCTAGAACAGTATTAAAAATGATTTGTGATGGTGAAGAAGGTTGGCAAAGTATGCTACCTGAAGGGGTTTCTAAATTAATTATGCAACAAAGCTTATTTGGTTGCGAAATTGAAGAAATTCAAAATAAAAACTAATTACTATAATTTTAAATAAATAAAAGCGACTTTAATGACTTATTAAAGTCGCTTTTGTTTGTAGTGGTCAATGTTTCTTTTTAGGGACTTATAGTTTACTTTATGTTTCATTTTAGGCTACATACTAGTAAAATCAAATGTCGTACCAAAAATTAATTTTTTGAAAAAAAAGATTGCAACTATATATTTTTTTCAATCTTACCTTTTACATCTTTAAAAAAAGATTTCATAAATTTAAAATCCGCCTCCATATTATCTGTAGGATAAAAAGGCTCTGAAACAGTATTTTGCTTATTACCAAAATCTAACGTAAACATAATAATGGGCACATTAGCTTGTTTAGCGATGTAGTAAAATCCAGTACGCCATTCGTCAACCTTACTTCTAGTGCCTTCTGGTGCTAATGTTAATCTAAATTCTTCTTTGTTTTCAAACAATTTAGCTATAGTTTGTACTTTATTTTCTTTATTTTTTCTGTCCACTGGCACACCTCCAACTGCTCTAAAATAATAACCAAATGGCCAAGTAAATAATTCTTGTTTACCTATAAAGTTAGTTTTGACCTGTGTCACTTTTCTTAATAAAATTCCGATAATAAAATCAAAATTACTAGTATGAGGAGCAGATATAATAACCGCTTTTTTAATAATATCTTTTGAAAAGTTAGTATTACCAACAACCTTCCATCCCATTATCTTAAAATATATAAGTTTAGCTAACCAGTGCATATTACATTTTTTGATATAACGCTTTTAGCGTATCATGAGTAATAGTTTTTTTCCAGTTTTTACCAATTGCATTTTCCCAAAGTGGCTCTAAACTTAAAGCTACATTAATCATAACATCAAAGTCCTTATCTGATAAATCGGCACAAATACCATGAGGTAAAACTATATTATGTTTGGCTTTCATTTTTTTAAATTCAGCAACACCTTCAGGATAATACGCTTCTAAATGATCAAAAACAATACAATTACCAATACCATGTTTAACACCTAGTAAATAACCTAAACCATAACTCATCGCATGTGCTACACCTACTTGAGAATAAGCAATGCTCATGCCTCCATGCCAACTAGCCATCATTAATTTATCTTGAGACTCTTGCTCTGATAAATCATCACTTAAAAATATTTCTTGACATAACTCTAAAGCTTTTTCTCCGTAAGATTGGCTAAAAGCATTTAGATATGTTCCACTTAGCGATTCTATGCAATGTACGTAACAATCCATACCTGTATAAAACCATTGATCTTTAGGAACATCTTTAGTTAATTCTGGATCTAAAAGCACTTGATCAAATGGAGTAAAGTCACTATTAATACCCAATTTACGTTCTGGTCCTGTTAAAATAGTTGTTCTAGAAACTTCTGCTCCTGTACCTGATATTGTAGGTATACCTACGTGAAATACAGCTGAATTTTTAACTAAATCCCAACCTTGATAATCTTTACTTTCACCATCATTATTTAACATAATGGCAACTGCTTTTGCAATATCTAATATAGAACCTCCACCAATACCTATGATACCAGATGGTCGTTCTTTAAAGTTTAAAATAATATCCTCCACATATTGATCAACCTGCTCTGTCTTTGGTTCTTCCAATGTTGAAACATAAACCACTTTGTCTAAATATGACAAAGGTATTCTGGAGGTTAACCACGCATCTCCTTTAAAAATATCGTCTACAAAAAATATAAATGGCGCACTAGTATTTAACCGCTTAGGCTCTATAATATCGCTTAATTGATTAAAACTACCTCGTCCAAATATAACTTTGGACACCATTGGAAAATTTTTATAACTCATTGACTTGTCGTCTTAGTTTGTAAATTTATTACTTATTTAAGTTTTTCTGAAACATTTCTGAAAATAATGCTAAATGATATCCATCAACTAAGGCATGATTTACATTAATAGCAAAATTCATTATTAACTTATTATCTTGCTTTACAGCTTTACTAAATGCTAGCTTAGGCACTGAGTCCATTTCACCTGAAACAGGCTCTTTATGACCTGAAAAATTAAGCCAAGGTATTGCTGAACAGTGTACGCAATTTAAACCATTAACTGGAGGAAAAAGAGATGGACTGTTTTCGATTCTATCTACTTCGTTAGATAAGTTAATTAAAAACCCATCTAAATCTTCGGTAAAATTTATAAATGAAAATCCAAAAGTTTTATCACTTCGCATAATTGTTGCAGATGCATGTATCGTATCGTACACTTGAATAGTGTCCTCCACTACTCTATATTTTAAATTGTCTACAGCATTTATAGCTTGCATACAAGCATGAAGATAAACGCCAAAAAAACTGACGTTATTATCTTTTGCATACTGGTAAGCGTTACCTACTTCAAAAGGTATAGTGACTCCAAAATAGGGATCTTTTAACTTTGAAAAGTGTTGAAAATGTTCTTTTCTGTTCCAAGTATTTATATCTAAAGTCTTCACTAATTATTGTAATAGTTTTGGTAAGTCTAATAGACTTTTAATTGTTTTATATTGCTTTGACTGATTAACATTTACGTCCACCTGCTCATGCAACCATGTGGTATGAAACGGTACATGAATAGCGCTTGCTTTAATATTAATTAAAGGTAGTATGTCCGATTTTAAAGAATTACCTATCATTAAAAACTCTGAAGGTTTTATATCTAAATGGTTTAATAGTTTGGAATAGTTTGCTTCTTTTTTATCACTTAATACTTCAATGTGGTGAAAATAATCTAACAAACCTGACTTTTCAAGTTTACGTTCTTGATCCAGTAAATCGCCTTTTGTAGCGACTATTAATTTATACTTTTTGGAAAGCTGTTGTAATACTTGCTCAACACCTTCTAAAAGCTCTACTTCTTTATTAATCATTGTTTTACCAATGTCTAAAATACTAGATATGGTTTGATTTGAGACTGTGTTATTGGATAACTCCAAAGCCATTTCGACCATTGATAACACAAAGCCTTTAACTCCATAGCCATAGACTGGAAGATTTTTCATCTCCATTTTAAATAGCTCTTGGTCTATTTTATTAGCAGTTTCAAATGGGCTTAGTAATTTAGCAAACTCCAACTCTGCATCTCTAAAATAGGTTTCGTTAATCCACAAAGTATCATCAGCATCAAAACCAATGACCTTTATTTGACTATAATCTATTTCCATAGTTTTTTTGCTCTTTCTAAATCTTCTGGAGTATCAATCTCTACACCTTGTACATTAGTTTCGACCATTTTAATACGTTTTCCGTATTCTAGATATCTAATACATTCAATTTTCTCTGAAGCTTCAAGGCTTAACATTGGTAAATTATAAAAATCTAATATGGCTTGTTTTCTAAAAGCATATACCCCTTTATGTTTGTAATAGTTAACAGATACAGTCTCATCCCTTGGATAAGGTATTGGACTTCTAGAAAAGTATAATGCAAAATTATTTTGATCCACAATTACTTTTACTGTATTTGGGTTTTTAATTTCGTCCCAATCGGTAATGTGTACCATTAATGATGCTAAATCAACTTGCTGTTCTTTGTCTTCTTTAAAAACTTGAATTAATTTTTTAAGCGATTCAACTTCAGTAAAAGGCTCGTCGCCTTGCACATTAATAACAATATCAATATCTAAATCCGCTACAGCTTCTGCAATGCGATCACTACCACACTCATGCTCTTTTTGACTCATCATTACATGACCACCAATTTTAGAAATTTCGTCAAAAATGATATCACTATCAGTCACTACGATAACATCATCAAACAAATTTGTGTTTACTGTAGCTTCATAGGTACGCGTAATTACAGGTTTTCCGTTTAAATCTTTCATTAATTTACCAGGAAAACGTGTCGCACTATATCGTGCAGGAATCATTGCTATTATTTTCATCTAAGAATTAAATTGGAGTATAAAAATATAATAATTTAATGGTCTTCTTCAAAAAAATCGTCTTTAAAACCTATTAAATACAATTTTTCTTTTGCTCTGGTAATTGCTGTATACAACCACCTTAAATAATCTTTGTCTATTCCGTTAGGCAAATAGGGTTGTTCTACAAAAACGGTATTCCATTGTCCACCTTGCGATTTATGGCATGTAATGGCATAAGAGAATTTAACTTGAAGTGCGTTAAAGTACTTATTGCCTTTAATTTTCATAAATTTTTTATAGTTACTACTTTCATCTTCATAGTCTTTTTGGACTTCTTGATACAATCTATTAGAGTCTTCATAGGGTAAAGATGGTGTTTCTGCTTCTATGGTATCTAACATCAAAACGGTTTCAAAAGGTATCATTTTAGGATAATCCACCATTCTAACTTTTACTTCTGCAAATCTAAAACCATACAATTCTTTTATGCTAAAAATTTCAAGCACTTCAATAATATCACCATTTGCAATAAATCCTGCCTCAGAGGTTGGTTTTATCCAAAAATAATTATTCTTAACTGCCATTAAAAAATCTCCTGCAGACAACTCGTTTTCACTAAATAAAATACGACTGCGTATTTGTTGATTGTACAAATTAGCACGCTTGTTACTTCTAACTATTATACTAGTTTCTTCGTACCCTAGATTACTATAGGAGTCATTTATAGCATCCATAATTTCATATCCATCTACCAACCTAACAATATCTTTAAACGAATTTAAGTTAAATTTAAAACTATCATAAAAACTTCCTGCAATGGTCTCTCTTAATAACGTAGCGTTTTCTAATATTCCCGAATCCTCGCCTTGTCGCACTACTTCATCTAGTTCCATTTTGGTAACTGACTTATTATAGTTTAAGCTCAACGTGTTTTCATCTAACGCTGGACTTAAATCTAATTTTACAGGTGGTAATTGGGCTGTATCACCAATAAGTAACAATTTACACCTATGTCCTTGATAAACATACTGCATTAAATCGTCCAGAAGTGATCCGTTTTCAAAAAGTTTAGAATCGCTAGGCGAATCTGGTATCATTGACGCTTCATCAACAATAAAAATGGTGTCTTTATGCTTATTTGGTTGTAAAACAAATTTTACGCCACCACCTTTTTCCTTTTTAGGAAAATATATTTTTTTATGGATGGTAAACGCTTCTTTTTTAGAATAATTAGAGATAACTTTTGCTGCACGACCTGTTGGAGCCATTAACACAGCACTTTTTTTTGCTTGCCATAAATTGGCTACAATCGTACCAATAATGGTGGTTTTACCTGTACCTGCGTATCCTTTTAGCAAAAACACGCCATTTTCTCTTTCATTTAAAATAAACTCAGAAAGTTGTAAAAGTAAAATATCTTGTTTTGACGTCGGATTAAACGGAAAATGCTGTTTTATAAGGGAATAAAATTGCGAACTGGTCATTAAATAGTGTGGATTGAAAACTTTTTATCAAATATATAAATCATTTTTACCAACAATGGTTTTTACGAATAAAAAAAAATTGTAGATTTGTCACAGACCTTAATTAAATTTAATAAATCACTATGAAATTAGCACTTATTATAATTGGAGCAATCCTATTAACCATTTTAATTGTTTGGCTTATTGATAAATTTGTTCCAACAAAAGCAAAACCTTTTATTACTATTGCGCTTTGGGGCCTTATTATCTTTTTAGGATATTTAACTTTTAACTCTGTTTATGGTGAGATAAAATTTAATCAATTAAAAGAAAAAAGATATGCTTCAGCTATTAACCGTTTAATTGATATTAGAGATTCTCAATTAGCACACAGAACTGTAACTGGTAAGTTTACTAAAAGTTACGACTCTTTAATTAAATTTATCGAAAATGGTAAATTTACTATTATAGAAAGAAGAGACTCAAGTGTTGTTGATGAAGAAAGAACTAAAGCTTATGGTGGTGTGACGTCTTATAAAGATATTGTTATCACTGATACAATTGGATTTGAATCTGTTAAAGAAAGATTATTTAAAGGATCAGATAGATATAAACAAATGATGAATGTTCCTGTAGGTAAAGATGGTACTAAGTTTACTATGGATGCTGGAGAAATTGAAGATAAAAATGGTAATAAAATTCCTGTTTTTGAAGCATTTGTTAAAAAAGACGATATTCTTTTTGATCAAGATAAAAATTTAGTTCTTAAAGAAAACCAAGTAATATCTGTTGAAGGTGTTAATGGTGATGCTTTACGTGTAGGATCGATGAGTTCTGCTAAAACAATTGGAAACTGGCCTAAAACTTATGGCTCAAACGAATAAGGAATATAATCATTTAACCAACCTAGAACTGTCCATTCAAATTAGTTTGAGTGGACTTTCTTTTTGTGTTTTAAACCCAGATACTAAAACCATTATCGAGTTAAAATCTCAGGTCTTTAGTATAAAAAAAACACCAACAGAACTTCTAGACGCAGTAATACACCTTTTTAATACGGAAGAAATTTTAAATCAAAACTTCTCCTCAATTAACATAATACATGTTAATGATTGGTCCACCTTAGTACCAAAAGCATTGTTTAAAGAAGATTATTTAGCAGATTATTTAAAATTTAATACCAAGATTTTAAAAACTGACTTTATTACTTTTGACGAAATTATTACCAATGAAAGCGTTAATATTTATGTTCCGTTTACTAATATAAACAACTATATATTTGATAAATATGGTAGTTTTACATACAAGCACTTCTCTACTATATTAATAGAACAATTATTAGTTAAAGAAAAGCATTCTAGCGTGACCAAAGTTTACGTAAATATAGATACTAATAACTTTGAAATAATAGCTATTAAAGAAGGCGGATTACTACTTTATAACACCTTTGAATATCATACAAAAGAAGATTACATTTATTATCTTTTATTTACTTTAGAACAATTACAGCTTAATCCAGAAACACTACAACTAGTTTTACTAGGATTAATTAATAAGGAAGATGATTTATATAACATCACTTATAAATACATCCGAAACGTATCTTTTGGAAATAGAATGGATACCTATAATTTTACAAAGACACCAACAACAAATTACTCATATTTCACCTTACTAAAAAGCTTATAATGCGCATTGTATCAGGACAATTTAAAGGACGAAGAATTACAGCACCTAAAAAGCTACCTGTAAGGCCTACAACAGATATGGCTAAGGAAGCTTTGTTTAATATACTTAATAATCAATTTTACTTTGATGATGTTTCTGTATTAGACTTATTTGCAGGAACAGGTAACATAAGTTACGAGTTTGCTTCTAGAGGTACACAAGAAATTTTGTGTGTAGACCAAGATTATGGCTGTATAAAATTTATTAATGAAACTGCTGAAAGTTTTGAAATGGATATCCAAACCATAAAAAGTGATGTTTTTAAGTTTTTAGAAAAAACAAAACAGCAACATACAATCATTTTTGCAGATCCACCATACGACTTTACAGAAGAAGCCTTTTCTAAAATACCAGAGCTTGTATTTGAAAATAACCTTTTAGAGTCTGAAGGATTATTAATAATAGAACATTCCAAGCACACAGACTTATCAAACTTAAAGCAGTTTGTACGTTCCAAAAGTTATGGCGGAAATGTATTTAGCTTTTTTGAGAATGAAGCGTCAGACGAAGAAGAATAAACAAAAAAACCATCTATAATAGATGGTTTTTTTTTATAAATAAGTAAATCTATAAGCCGGATTTTGTACTCCCTAAGGAGCCCTTATCATTTATCTGAGCTTGCTGTTACCAACACGCTTTAGCTACCTACCCTCTAACAATCGCGCGTGCACGCTCAAACGTTAGTATACATGGTATTGCACCTCATAGAGTTTACCTGGTTTCACTACAGCATGACCTGTACATACTTTCTGTTGCACTTTTCCTCACCTCTCGATGGATGGCTGTTAGCCACTATGATTACACTATGGTGTCCGGACTTTCCTCTTTAAAATAAATTTAAAGCGATAAGGCGATTTACTGCTGCAAAATTACAACAAACTAAACATTTTTAAAGCTAGAAACTTTAAATAGTTTTAACCATTACCTATATTTTAAATTTGTTGATAACTATAAATAAAATCAAGGCTAAGACTTCCTAATTAACCTGCTATTTTTTAAATTTGTTGTTCAATAATTAGTCATGGAGCATTTTGTAGTATCAGCAAGAAAATACAGACCACAAACCTTTAAGGATGTTGTAGGTCAAACTGCTATTACTAATACCTTACTTAATGCTATTGAAAATAATCATTTAGCACAAGCACTACTTTTTACAGGACCAAGAGGTGTTGGAAAAACAAGTTGTGCACGTATTTTGGCTAAAATGATTAATAGTGATGGTAACGAAACAGGTGAAGAAGACTATGCGTTTAATATTTTTGAATTAGATGCTGCTTCAAACAACTCGGTAGACGATATAAGAAACTTAACAGACCAAGTTAGGATTCCGCCACAAGTTGGAAAATATAAAGTCTATATTATTGACGAGGTCCACATGTTATCTCAAGCTGCTTTTAATGCTTTTTTAAAAACATTAGAAGAGCCACCAAAACATTGTATTTTTATTTTAGCAACTACAGAAAAACATAAAATTATACCTACGATACTATCGCGTTGTCAAATTTTTGATTTCAAACGTATAACTGTTAAGGATGCTAAAAATTATTTAAAATACATCGCTGAAGAGCAAGGTATAAATGCTGAAGATGATGCTTTACATATTATCGCTCAAAAAGCGGATGGAGCTATGCGTGATGCTTTGTCTATTTTTGATAGAGTTGTAAGTTTTTCTGGTAAAGACCTGACACGACAATCGGTTACAGAAAATTTAAATGTATTAGACTACGAAACCTATTTTGAAAGTACAGATTACATTTTAGAAAACAAAATTCCAGAACTTTTAATCCAATTTAATAAAACGTTGGCAAAAGGTTTTGATGGACATCATTATATAGCAGGTTTAGCCTCTCACTTTAGAGATTTACTAGTTTGCAAAAACCCATCAACTATTGAGTTACTTGAAGTTGGAGATGATACTAAAAATAAATATTTAGAGCAATCTAAAAAAGCAGAACAAGACTTTTTAATAAAAGGTATTAATCTAGCTAATGATTGCGATTTAAAATATAAAAGCAGTAAAAACCAAAGACTGTTAGTTGAACTAACACTAATGCAACTTGCCTCTATCACTTTTGATGGAGAAAAAAAAAATAGCAGTCGGTTCATAATACCACCTTCATACTTTAAAAAAATAGGAATTAAACCTATTAAGGTTGTAAAACCGGTTCATGTTGAAAACACAGCTGTATCTCAACAAAACAATACAAAAGTTAATCCTGAATTACAAAAGCAAGCAGAACCAACCAAACCTAAAATTGTCTTGGAAAATGGTATTGCTTCTAGTAAAAAAAGAACTTCAGGTTTATCCTTAAAAAGTATTAGAGCTAAAAAAGAACATCAAATAAAACAATTAGATGTTGTTGTTGATGAGGAAAATTTACCAAGAGAACCTTTTAATCAAGATGAATTAACTGAAGTTTGGAATGCTTTTGTACATCAAATAGAAAAAGAAGGTAAATTTAATTTAGCCTCTATCCTATCCATTGATAAACCAACGTTGGCAGAAGATGGATTTTCAATTAAATTGACGTTTCCAAACGCTACAAATAAAGTTGAAGTCGAAAGACAATCCTTTGACTTGATGTCCTATTTAAGAAAAAACTTAAAAAACTACGACATTGCTTTAGATATAAACGTTAATGAAGAGTTGGATACTAAATACGCTTATACACCTATTGAAAAATATGAAAAGCTTAAAGAAAAAAACCCTAACTTAGAGCTGCTACGTAAAACCTTTGACTTAGATGTTTAATCATGAATAAATTAGCAGTAATATTACTTGTTGTAATTGTCGCATTTTTAAGTTGTGATGGACGTGATCGTGTTAAAAAATCCAAGACTCAATTACTTACTGAAAGTAACATGCTAAAATCCTATAAGACACAAGCAACCTTTTTTCCGGAAGCGTATACAGAATCTACCACTGATACCATTTTAAGTAATGGCTATAGGGTTAAAATTAAAAATTATACAGATATGAATCATTCTGTTTTAGGTTATACCTCAGAAAACGTCATAAAGTCTAAACACTATTTCAGAGAAGTAATTTCAGAAATTGAAGTTTTTAAAAACGATAAAATTATTTTCAAAAATAATATTAATGAACAATTTTTATTAGAAAATAGTATGAACTACGTTAATACTGAAATTTATGTTGACCAATTAAAATCTTTACAAACTAACACTTTACATTTAATTGCATCACAGTGCATACCAAACACTAAAGATTGTAATACTTACAGCATAGCAATTAATACACTTGGCGATTATACCATAGAAAGAAAGAGTTAACAACTAACAAAATTATGCTAGGACTAAAATTACCAACCGATCCAAGATGGGTAAATATTGTAGAAAAAAACATTGAAGACATTTTAACGGATCATGCTTATTGCGAACAAAAAGCAACTAGTACTGCTATCTCATTAATTGTTAGTTTTCCGGAATATACAGAATTAGTACAAGAAATGGTAGCCTTAGTTAAAGAAGAGATTAGCCATTTTAAAATGGTTCATGATTTAATACTTAAAAACGGATGGGTTTTAGGTCGTGACCGCAAAGACGACTATGTTTTACAACTGATAACCTTTTTTCCTAAAGGAGGAAGTAGAACAACACAATTAGTCCACAGGTTACTATATGCTGCTTTAATCGAAGCTAGAAGTTGTGAACGCTTTAGATTATTATCTGAAGAATTGGAAGATAAAACTTTAGCAGAATTTTACCGAAAATTAATGGTAAGTGAAGCTAATCACTATACTATGTTTTTAGGTTTTGCTAGACAATATGGAGACCGCAAAGAAGTAGATAAAAAATGGAATGATTTACTAGAATATGAAGCTGAAATCATGGTTAATTTAAGTAAAAAAGAAACCATACATGGTTAAACTAGAGCTATAAAAAAAAGCCAATTCTAATAGAATTGGCTTTTTTTTTATAATAAATATAGCTTTTAGAATTTTACTCCTAAACCTATTTGAATATTTGTATTTTTTGCTTCTAAATCAATAACGTTATCATCAATAACATTTATTAATCCATAAGAATATCTGAAGTCAATAAAAAACTCGTCAGAAATCATATACTCTAATCCTCCTAAAGCAGAAAAACCTAAATTTTGTAATCCATCCTCATAAGAATGACCTTTTAAACTAGCTTGAGGACCTACACCTATTGCTAATTTATTACCTATTTTATATTTAAAAAATAATGGTACTTGAATGTAGTTAATACGTAATTCTTGATCTTTTGCTCCTTCGGCAGAAAACTGAATTTCTGGTGCAAAAGAAAAAGATTTAGAAAGACTATACTCTCCAAAAAATCCGATAAAAAATCCATTTCTATGTGCATTTTCTACACCTGTTGGTACTTCAGGATCAAAATCTAAATTAGAAATATTGTATCCAGCTCTTACACCATACAAAGCGTCTTGAGAAAATCCGTAAAAAGAAGCTAATACAAACGTTAATAGTAAAATAGTTTTTTTCATATTTTGAAAAATTTAGTTGGTTTTTTTGAGTTAAGTTTTGTAAAAGTAAATATAATTTTTTTTTAAGTAATAGAAAGTAATAAATAGATAAAGTGTATTATTTTAACTTTGTATGGCTAGAAACGGTATCATTATACATACTTTTTATGATTCCGTCTGCCAATCCTATTTTTGGTACATAAATATCTTTTGCTCCACTCCACTTCATGGCAGACAGATATATACGTGTAGCAGGAATAATAACGTCTGCCCTATCTTGATTTAAATCTAATATAGAGATACGCTCTTCATATGAATACGTTTGTAACATATTGTAGTAAGACGTCAAATAAAAGTAAGACAACGGTTTGCCCATAGCTTTTCCAGACACTTTAAATATTTTATTAATGTTACCACCAGAACCAATAACCTCAATCTTATCATAAGTTGTGGTTTGCTTTTTAATCCATTGTTCTAACTCAATCCAAGCTTCCTTTTTAACCATATCATTAAGTAGTCTAACAGTACCTATCTTAAATGATTTAGAGGCTATTTTTTCACCTTTGACAATTACAGAAAATTCAGTGCTACCACCTCCTACATCTACATATAAATAGTTTTTATTTACATCAATATACGATTGTAAATCTGTAGCTGCTATAATAGCTGCTTCTTCTTCACCTTCAATAATATCAATCTGAATTCCTGTTTTTTTCTTAATTAATTTTGCAACATCTTTACCATTATTTGCTTCACGCATTGCAGAAGTTGCACACGCTTTATATTTTACTACACCATGGGTTTCCATAAGTAATTTAAAAGCCTGCATGGTTTGTAGCATACGATGTACATTGTTTTCCGATATTTCTTCGTTTATAAAAACATCTGCACCTAAACGCACTGGAACCCTTACTAATGAACTTTTTTTAAATCTTGTATCACTACCTTTTTCTTCAACAATATTAGATATTAATAATCTAACAGCATTGGATCCAATGTCTATAGCAGCATATTTTTGGATTTTAAGCATCTAATTTATTTTTTAAATAATTGTAAGCTTCAAATTGACTTCTGTATTGTGGTTTATCGTTACGCTTGTAGGTATTGTTTTGTGCTTTATTTAATATCCTAGCTTTAACATTATCATTCCAACAAATATGAAACGTATCAATCAATTCTTCTTTTATATCTTTATCATAAATAGGACAGCTTACTTCTACCCTGTTTTCGATATTTCTGGTCATAAAATCTGCAGAAGATATATAAACTAGAGGGTTGTTATTATTGCAAAATACGTAAAGTCTTGTGTGCTCTAAAAATTTATCGACTATACTTATTACTTCTATGTTTTCACTTATACCTTTTACGCCTGGCACTAAACAACAAATTCCACGAACTATCATTTGTATTTTAACTCCTGCTTGACTTGCTTCGTATAGCTTATCTATCATTGGATAGTTAGATATACTATTCATTTTAAGCTTTATATAACCAGGTTTACCTTCTTTAACATTATTAATCTCTTTATCTATAAGATTAAAAAACTTATTTTTTGTGTAATGAGGTGATGTAATTATATGTTTAAATCTGTAAATTTTATAATTAACTTCAAAAAAGTTAAACACTTTATTGACGTCTTTAAGTATTCTTTGGTTAGCAGTAAACAAAGTATAGTCTGTATATATTTTGGCTGTAGACTCGTTAAAGTTACCAGTGCTTATAAAACCATATCGTTTTATTTTTTTATCCTCTTCCCTTTCAATAATACACATTTTACTATGCACTTTAAGACCTTGTACTCCAAATATTAGTTGTACACCTTCACGCTGCATTTGTTCCGCGTAAGCGATATTAGCTTCTTCGTCAAAACGTGCTTGAATCTCCATAGAGACCATTACTTTTTTACCGTTTTTGGCAGCGTTTATTAAGGAACTGGCTACATGAGAAATTTGAGCTAATCTGTAAATAGTAATCTTAATAGCTTTAACCTGAGGATCTAAAGCTGCTTCTCTTAAAAATTTTACTACGTATGAAAACGTATGATAAGGTGCGTATTGTAAATAGTCTTTTTTAGCAATCGTTTCAAAAATACTACCTTCTAGACTTAAACCTTTTACTGGTAATGGGACTATTTTATCGTACAATAAGTTGGTACGTCCTAAGCTAGGAAAGTCCATATAATCTCTACGATTATGGTAACGACCTCCCGGAATAATACTATCTGTATTATCAATACCCATTTTGTCCATTAAAAACTCTAAAGTTTTTTTATCAATGGTTTTATCGTAAACAAATCGTACTGGCTCACCTTCTTGTCTTTCTTTTACACCATCACTGATTTTTTCCATATAACTTTTAGTCAAATCACTATCCAAATCTAACTCGGCATCTCTAGTGATTTTAATCATATGAGCAGTAATTTTGTTATACTCGAAGATGTTAAAAATATCGTTTAAAAATAGTCTCAGTAAATCATCTAACATGATTATATTATCAGTATCGCCAACTTTTGGCAACACGATAAATCGATCCATATTTTTAGATATTTCTATTAAAGCGTATTGATTTTCTCCATCTTTTAAATGCATATTTACCGCTAGATAAGCTGCACTATCCTTGAGATTAGGTAACTTGATTTCGGTATTTAAAACTATGGTAACAAGAGCTGGACTAACCTTTTCTAAAAAGTACTTTCTAAGGTATTGTTTTTGAGCTTTTGTGATTTTAGATTCTCTTAAAATGAAGATATTCTCTGCTTCTAACTTTTTTTGAATATCACTTAAAATCTTTAAACTTTCGGTTTGATGCTTTATAACTATGTTGGTAATAATCTCCAACAACTCAGAAGCTTTTATTCCACCAAGCTGGCTTTTACCAGCTCTACCAGCGTAATCGATACGTTTAACGGTTGCGTATCTAACCTTAAAAAATTCGTCTAGATTATTAGAAAAAATTCCTAAAAATCGAAGTCTTTCAATCAAAGGTACAGACTCGTCAGCAGCTTCTTGTAAAACACGATGGTTAAATTGTAGCCAACTTAACTCTCTGTTTATGTATTTATTATCAATAATATGGTTAGTCATTTACAGCAAAATTTACTACAAATATATCTAATTAGATTGTCTATTTTAAATGTTTTGGGAAGACAATTTTTGTAGTGTTACCATTTTTTATGTTTTTCCATGAATTTTGATCAAATTCTATTTGCACAAAACCTGAGGTTGTAACGTTGTCAATGCTTGTATTACCTAGAGAATTACATAAATTTGTCAAGGCATGATTATGCCCAAAAACCATCAAAACATTAACGTTATCATCACAGTTATTTATGACCTCTAAAACTGAGTCTCCAGAAAAATCATAAAGTGCTTTTTTTTGCTGAAATTGTATGTTTTTTAAATCCAAAACATCGACGAAAAGCAAAGCTGTTAATTTTGCTCTGTATGCAGTGCTACTTAAAATTAAGTTAGGCTTTATGAAATTAGTTTTTAAGTGATTAGCAACCAAATTAGCATCTTTAACACCTCTTTTTTTTAATGGCCTATCGTGATCTGACACATTAAATTGCCAAGAAGATTTGGCATGTCTAATAAATTGTATAATTTTGCTCATGATTGTCGTTTAAGTGCTTTAATATTCGTTTATTGTTTTTTAAAATACCATTTATCGGTTTTATAGGTGCTATAGCATATTTATTTGATTTGATGTGTAAATCGTGCTTCTTTTGCTATGCTATTAATTAATTTTAATCCCTGAATATAGAGTAAATAAAAAAAACCTACAATTATCATTTTTGATAAACCTCCCTTAAACTGTAGCAATTTTTTAGCTTTTATGAATAGTTAAAAATATAAAATTTAACGCAGTAAAATAAGTTTATACTATGAGAACAAAAGATTCTCTTTTTAACCTTTGTGCCAATAGTAAGCTATTGGCAGCTATTTTCTTGCAATAAATTTATATTAAAAATAGAGTATTAAACTATTAAGTTTTGAATATATTGAAAACAAATTACACAAAAAGGTTACTAATTTTAGGAGTCCTTTTAATTAGCTTTAGTCTGCAAGCTCAAGTAAAAAAAGTCTTTACACCTCGTTACAGTGCCTCTATTAATGGAGATGTAAAAATGGTAGGAAACAACATGTTGTCTAGAACGACCTCAGGAAGTTATAATGGAGAGCAGGACAATCATGATTTTGTGGACAACGTTTATGTTGACATTGATAGTGATGCTAGTACTTTTAATTCTAGTAGTGCCAATTTAACCAATCCATATCCAAACGACAGTTGTTTAGTAATTGATAAAGTCCTATTGTATTGGGCAGCAGCAGATAAAGGTATTGACGTTGCTGGAATAGAAACCGAAAATCAACCTAACTGGAATTATAACAATGTAAAATTGATGCTTCCAGGTCAAACCACATATACTACTATAAATGCAGACGAGGTAATATATAGAGGTAAAAATCAAAATCCACATTTAAATAATGATCCTTACGTATGCGTTAAGGACATAACTAATAGTGTTAAAAATTTAGGAAACCCTTTTGGTAAATATCAAGTTGCCAATGTAGAAGCTAAAACTGGTTTTTTAGTATCTCATGAAAACACCAACACTGGTACATCTGGTGGTTGGCAGGTCATTATGGTCTATAAAAGTGACAAATTAAAAGCTAGAAACATAACACTTTTTGATGGTTACGCTAACGTTACTAGTAGCCAAAATAATTTTGATATTAATATTTCTGGATTTCAAACTGTACCAAATGGTATTGTTAGATCTGACATTGTTATTGGAGCGCTTGAAGGAGATAGATCTTTGACTGGAGACCGTTTACAAATATTAAATACCTCTAATACGTTTGTTGATATATCTGCACCATTAAGAGATTCTAACAACTTTTTTAATAGTAGAATTACTGTAGGACCAAGTAATGGAGCAAATAATTTTACTGACAGGAATCCAGCAAGTACTAATACCTTAGGTTTTGATGCTACTGTTTTCCCTTTAAGTAATCCTGGTAATTCATTATTAACTAATAACCAGACTTCTACTACTCTTAGATTAACGTCTAATCAAGAAACCTATGGTTTGTTTGTTTTAGGTTTTTCTGTTGAAATATATCAACCAGAATTACAGACAATTTTTACAGCAACACCAACTTTAATTACACCAACAAATAGTCCACAAACAATCACCTACACAGCAAATGTAACTAATGTTGGAAATGATAATGCTAATGGTGTATCATTAACCACTGTTATACCTAATGGAGCTGAACTTAATCTTCCAATAACTGGTTTATCTTCTGGTATAACTTACACTTACAATAATACCACTAGAACTTTAACTTTTATGGTTCCAAATGGTGTTTTGGAAGCAAGTCAATCTATAAGTTTAAGTTATAATTTGTCTGTTAACGATAATTGTTATTATTTACAAAATAATTGTTCTGGTACGTTTGATTCTAATTTAGTAGCCACTTACATCGGACAAATAAATCCTAAAAATATTTCTAGTGGCAGTCACAACGGAATTAATGGATGTGGTGTTGGTAATACTTTAAATACACTTGTAACCATCAATGCACCTGCACCAGCAACATGGGTAACAGCTACATCTGCTTTAGACAGAGAAATAGAATGTAACAATCCAACAGAATTAAGCAATGCGCAAGCTTTAGCACCTGTATCCTCGTGTCCAGGTTTGACACCAATCAAAACTTCGGGTACTTTTGTTCCTTCTAATAATTGTCCAACTTTAGGTACTTATACAAATACTTGGAATTTTACGGATTCTTGCGGTCGTACTATAGCTAATTATGTTCAAATAATCACAGTTAAAGACACTACAGCTCCAGTTATAGACACAAATGCTTTTGACTTTACAGTACAATGTGATCAAAATAGTCAAGCTGCATTTAATAATTGGTTAGCTACCAATGGTAGTGCTACTGCTACAGATAATTGTGGTGCTGTAACATGGTCAAATAATTATAGTAACTTAAGCGATGATTGTGGTGTAACAGGATCTACTGCTGTTACTTTTACTGCTTCTGACGTTTGTGGAAATTCATCTTCAACGACAGCTACTTTCACAATAGAAGATACTGTTGGTCCAACTTTTGATGGATTTCCTAATGATACTAATAACAATCAACCTTCTTGCGTTGATGTTCCTGTTTTAAGTTTTGCAAATTATACAGAAGTTTTAGGAGATGGAAATAATAACACCTTTTTACAAGGTGAAAAATTTAGGTTTACTAATGTATCGCTAGGTGTAGATGCTGTAGTAACAATACTTGCTACTATAAATACAACAGTACCTTTATTGGATGATAATGGTAATGGTAGTGTAGACTCTTTCAGACCTCAAACCGCATTTAATTTAACTAATATTGGTGATAGAGCTTACACTGAATATCAAATAGATTTTATTGATAATACAAATAATCAACCAACACCTTTACCAGAATTTTATACGACTTTTAGTGATATTGATGGAAATACAAATTTTGGAGAAGTAAACTGGACACAATTTACAAATAGCTACACTGTAAATGATCCAACAGATTTAACTATTACTGAAGAAGGTCCTTGGATTGTGGCAACAGCAGGAACAACTGAATATACAGGTGTAACTAATATATATCCGCAAGCTAATATTACTACTAGAAACACAAATACATCTTCATTTAAATTTAGAGTAGGAATTGTAGCCAGAAAAGCTAATGTTTCAGGTAATTTAAGACAACATAATATAGAGTTCGCTTGTATTTCAAATTACACAAATCCTAGCACTATTTCAGATGAAATAACAATTGAATGTAGTGATTTAGAAGATGCGGAAGTACTTACAGCTACTGACAACTGTAGCGATACAACTGTTACTTTTAACGAAATAAGAACTGATGGAGATTGTCCAAATACTTATACATTAGAAAGAACTTGGATTGCAACCGATGATTGCGGAAATGAGACAACAAGAACTTTGACCATAAATGTTCAGGACACCACACCTCCTACTTTTGTCGAGACTTTACCTAATAATATTACAGTAGATGGAAGTAATATTCCTGATGCTGCTGTTTTAACAGCTACTGATAATTGTGGAGATGCCATAGTTACTTTTAATGAAGAAATTGTTGGAGATATTTGTACCGGAAACCAAACAATAACAAGAGAATGGATTGCTACGGATGCTTGTGATTTGACAACATCTCATACTCAAGTTATCACTGTAAACCAACCTGTCTTAACTGCATCAATTGATTCTGTAACTAATATTTTATGTTCAACAGAAGCTACAGGTACTATAAATATTGCTGTTTCTGGAGGTTCTTTACCTTATACATACTCTATTGATGGTGGTACAACATATACATCAAACGCTACGATAAATGATTTAGCAGCGGGTAATTACTCTATAATAGTATTAGACGCTAATGAATGTTCTACTACTTTATCTGCAGAAATTCTTTCTAACTGTACTGATGCAATCGCTGATATCAACAATACATTTGTTGGACAAGCGGTCTCTGGTAATGTATTAACTAACGATGAAGATTTTGAAGGTGATATTCAAACAGTAACTGCT
>MDTG01409108.1_pt1 | contig 82867 bp, 64 predicted proteins | sample 811421 | NCBI WGS metagenome assembly MDTG01 (sample SAMN05326645, study PRJNA326480) | marine metagenome | isolation source: seawater | place: Pacific Ocean: South East | collected 2011 | reverse complement strand
GTTGGCAATTATGCAAAAACCCACTCAAATGAGTGGGTTTATTTTTGGTGGGCCCAGCAGGGCTTGAACCTGCGACCCCTTGATTATGAGTCAAGTGCTCTAACCAGCTGAGCTATGGGCCCTAAAATGAGAAAGCAATATTAATGAAAGATTCACGATCCAACAAATAATTACCCTTTATTATGTGGCGTTGGTCTTAATTTCTCATCTAAATTTACAAAAACAATTTTATCAATTGTGATGATTGTTTTTTCTGTTTGTTTGACTCTTGCCTCACATCTAAATGTAATTGAAGTTATTCCCATCTTGATTAATTCTAATCCCACTTCAATTACATCTCCGGTTTTTGCTGGCGAGATAAAGTCAATTTCAGACATAAATTTAGTTGTTACCCTTTGGTTATTCAGTTGACACATCGCATAAATTGCAGCTTCTTCATCGATCCATCTTAATAATTGCCCACCAAAAAGACTACCTCCTGGATTTAAGTCTTCTGGCTTCACGAGTTTCCTAGTTCTAAATTCCATATTATTAAATTATTTAATTTCTTGACATAGTTCAATCAGCACATGGTTTGTATCTTTCGGGTGGATAAAACAAATTAATTTATTATCAGCACCCTTTTTTGGCGTTTCATTAATAATTTTAAAGCCACGGTCTTTTAATCTTTTTATTTCATATAAAATGTCTTCCACTTCAAATGCAATATGATGAATCCCTTCGCCTCTTTTTTTAATAAATTTTGAAATAGCATTGTTTTTGCCAATTCCTTCAAGTAGTTCAATTTTTGTCTCTCCTGATTGAAAAAATGAAGTTTTTACACCTTCTAAATCTACAACTTCTGTTTTATATGGATTTGTGCCGAGTATTTTCGTATATAATTCATTAGCTATATCTAAATTAGAAACAGCTATTCCGATATGTTCAACTTTTTTCATTTTTTTTTAGTAATTCCAGTTCATAAAGTTTTTTATATTCGCCATTTTTTTTAAGTAAATCCATGTGTTTTCCCTCTTCTATTATTTCCCCTTTTTTCATTACTATGATTTTGTCATAATGTTTAATTCCATTCAGCTTATGTGTAATCATGATCAATGTTTTGTCTGAATTCAAGTTATTAAAAGTTTTTTGAATATTTTTATCTGATTCAGAATCTAATGATGATGTTGGTTCATCAAAAATTAAAATAGGGGCTTCACTTAAAAGAGCTCTTGCAATTGCAATCCGCTGTCTTTCTCCTCCAGAAAAACTATTTCCTTGCGGCCCTAGAATTGTGTTGTACTTTTTACTTAAATTGGTAATTAATCTATGGATAGACGCTTTTTTAGCAACAGCTTCAATTTCTGGCATCTCTGCATTAGGTTTTGCGATTTTCAAGTTATTCAGTATTGTGTCATTAAATAGCATTACGTCTTGTGTTACGACACTGAATAATGATTTTATATTCGTTGATTTTATATTATTCCCATCAATTGTTATATCTCCACTTGAAGGCTTATGAAATTTTAATAACAATCCTAATAGTGTAGATTTTCCTGATCCAGACTCTCCAATAACTGCAATTTTTTGCCCTTTATTAATTGTGAGATTTATCTTTTTGACAGTCATATTAGAATTGTATTTAAATGAAACATTGTGAAATACAATACCCTGATTAAGGTTTTTGACAAAAGCCATATTTTTTGGCAGATCTATTTTATAGTTTAAAATTTTCAAAACTCGCTCTGCTGCTGCAGAACCTTTTTGCATAGAATAAAATGCTGTTGTTAATGATTTTGCCGGAGGTAGAATTTGGGAAAAAATAACTAAAAATCCAATAAATGAGTCAGCCGCTAAATTAGTTTCTAGAACGATCCTTCCCCCAATCCAAATAATAAAAACTAGAACTAATGTGCTTAGCATCTCACTCATAGGAGATGCTACATCTTTTCTCCATAACACATTATTGTTAATGTGTTTTAGTGCTTCATTTTTTTTGCGAAAAGTATTTGAAATTGTTTGATAAGCATTAAAGCCTTTAATAATTTGCACATTACTAATTGACTCTTCAATACTTGACATTAATGCGCCAATTTTATTTTGACTTAATAATGATTTTCGACGTAATGATTTACCTAATTTGGTAATAATAAAAGCAGTAACAGGTAGAAAAACTAAACTAATTAGTGTGAGTTGTGGACTAATATATATTAGGCTAATTACAAAGACAATAATATGAATAGGATCTTTGATGAAGAGTTCTAAAACCCCCATAATTGACCATTCTATCTCAGTTAAGTCAGTCGTCATTCTAGCAACTAGATCACCTTTTTTAAATTTTTTTATAAATTTTAACGGCAGTTTTAAAGTCTTTGTATATAGTCGCATCCGAATATCTCTGATCACGTTGTTTCTAAGTGGCGTCAGAAAGTAAAGTGCCAAATACCTTGTTGTATTTTTTAGAATTGTTCCACATCCAACTAAAACACAAATAAAACCAAGAACATTGATAACCCCTTTTTCTTGCCGCATAACATTGATGTAATTATAAAAGTAATCTTTTAAATTATGCGCATTTAATTTTGCTATATGAGCTTCTTCAGCTTCAATAGTACCAAAGAGTAAGCCTAATATTGGAATAATTAATGATATTGAGAATAATGAAAAAATAACAGATAGAAAATTGAATAAAGTGTTTAAAGCTATAAGGCTAGAGTAGGGGAAAGAAAATTTTAAAATCTCCAAAGTATGTTTCATAGTCCAAATATAACGAGAACCAGATATATATGGTATATCAATATATTATATATTGTATATTTGATTTTAATGGAATCAAATAGGCAAAAAAAAATCTCGCGATTAATACAGAAAGATTTAGCAAAAATTTTTCTTGAAAAGTGTAAAAATTTTTATCCGGGGACGATGATTACAATTACACATGTTTTTGTGTCCAAGGATTTTTCTATAGCTAAAATTTATTTGAGTATCTTCCCTGATAAAAAGAAAAAGGAGATTTTTGCATTAATACAAAATAATAAATACAGTGTCAAGCATGCACTAGCTTATAAAATTAAAAATCAACTCAGAAAAACTCCCGACCTATTATTTTTTATTGATAATTCACACGAGCATTATGAAAATATTAATCAGATTTTGAAGAAGATTTAAGGTTTGACATACTTATTTCAAATAGCATCCAAATATCTTTTTGCTATTAGGCATAGAAGCATTGTCAATATTATTACACTGATTTCTATTATTTCTGTTCTTTTTGGAACCATGGCAATGGTTGTTGTATTGTCTGTGTTTAATGGCTTTGATGATATTATTAAAAAACTATATCAAACCGTAGACTCTGATTTTAAAATTGAACTTAAAGAGGGCAGGTTTTTTACTCCAGATTCTAGTTTTTTTAAACAATTAAATAGTATTGATGGGATTGAAAGCTTTTCGGAAATTATAGAATACAAAATGCTAGCATATCATTTGGATCACACACCTATTATAGTTGATGTCAAAGGAGTTGGGGGCAATTATTTGGCGGTCAATAATATAGCGGACAGTATTTGGAAAGGGGATTTTTTTTATAAAAAAAATAATCATGTAATTGTTGGTAGCGGTGTAAGTCACACCTTGTCATTAAAATTATTAGACTATGAGAGCCCCTTAAAACTCTCTTTTTTTCAAGACACATTGAATCTTTTTGGACTTGAAACAATTAATCAAGTTACACATTCTGTTTATGTTTCGGGTGTTTTTCAAACTCATACAGAACTAGATCAGAGTCAGCTATTATTAAATATTGAAGATTTAAGATCTATGTTGCAATTAGCAGAAAAATGTTCTAGTGTTGAAATCAAGATTGATAGTTCATCGAATGCAAAAAATATTGAAGATGCATTAAATCTATATTTTAGTGATAAATTTCTAGTAAAAAACAGATTATTGCAAAGGCCCTTTATTTATAAGATGGTTAAAACAGAAAAGTTAGCTGTCTATGTAATTTTTTCTTTCATATTGATAATATCAATGTTAAGTTTAATGGCAAGCCTAGTCGTTTTATTAATGGAAAAACAAAAAGATATTTTTATATTAAATGCTCTAGGGTTAATTCAAAAAAAAGTAAAAGCGGTCTTTTTTTTCATTGGGTTGTTAGTGACATCAATAGGTATTTTTGGGGGCGTTATATTAGGTGGAATGCTTTGTTTTTTACAAGCCAAGTTTAAAATTATTAAACTAGGTTCTGACTCTTCTTTTCTTGATGCATATCCCGTGAAAGTTAATTCTATAGATATTGTGATGATTGTGGTTATTGTGTCCTTTTTAGGGGCTTTAGCATCTTTTCTTGTTTCAAGATACAATCGGTTTTATCAGTATTAGAATTTCGGATAATTTAATTTAATGGCATTGATAATTTTTTCTATCTCACTATATTCATTTGTTTCGACTAATTGCGATCGATAGTTTTTAATTTTAGGTATCCCTCTAAAATAGTTTGAGTAGTGTCGTCTCATTTCTAATATTCCTAGCTTTTCTCCCTTCCATTGGATGGATAGTTTTAAATGCTCTAGTGCCATATTTGCTTTTTCAATAATTCCTGGCTCGTTCATCTTTTTTCCATATTGTAAATAGTGTTTTATTTGCTTAAACACCCACGGATTTCCTATTGCCCCTCTACCAACCATAATTCCATCAACATGATATCGCTCTTTTTTTTCTTTAGCTGTTTTTGGGCATGTGACATCGCCATTTCCAAACACAGGGATATGCATTCTTGGATTATTTTTTACATCTCTTATTAATTCCCAACAAGCTTCTCCTTTGTACATTTGTTTACGAGTCCTTCCATGTATTGAAATTGCTTTAATTCCAACATCTTGTAGTCTTTCAGATACCTCTACAATATATTTACTGTTTTCATCCCAACCAAGACGTGTTTTTACTGTTACAGGCAGATGGGTTGACTTTACAATTTCAGATGTCATTTTGACCATTTTTGGTATATCTTGTAAAATAGCGGCCCCCCCCCCTTTACATGTAACCTTTTTAACAGGACAGCCATAATTAATGTCAATAATATCCGGGTTAACACTGCTAGCAATTTGCGTGGCCTCTTTCATTGACGCAATATTATTTCCAAAAATTTGAATCCCAATAGGTCTTTCAAATTCAAAAATATCCAATTTTTGAACACTTTTTTGAGCATTTCTAATTAAGCCTTCAGAAGAAATAAATTCTGTAAACATAAGATCAGCTCCTCCTCTTTTACAAAGTTTTCTAAAGGGGGGGTCGCTAACATCTTCCATGGGCGCTAATAATATTGGGAATTCACCGATTTCTAGATCACCTATTTTTACCATACCTTATTTATACAGGAAGTGACAGTTATTTTTCTTCTTTTCTTGTAGAATAATTTATTTTATAAGCCTGGGACTTTCTTAATTCTTGTTTGATGTCAGATACAATCCCCATCTTCACATTAACATCTGCTTTAATAGATGTTGTTAAAAGCGGAACCTCTTCTTCAGCTCTTGTTTCTCGTTCCGTAATAATAAAAGCTTGAATGTCAGATACACGTGCGTATGCATCATTAAGTTGAATCTTTGCTTCTTTCCCATATTTTGCTTTTCTGTTATTCCCTTTTGGAGATCCAATATAAATATATGAAACCAACGATTTTCTTTCTAGCTTTTTAACCTCTGTTGCTTGTGGGAGTATATTCTCGACTAACATCTCCGTTTCTCGCATTACAGTGGTAACCATAAAAAAGAATAGTAACATAAAAACAATATCAGGTAATGAGGCTGTTGATATGGGCGCTAATTTGCTATTTTTATTTTTTTTAAATTTTGACATAAATTAAAATTATTGTTTAAATGGCTCAGCTTCTGATATTTTCATTGGATACATCTTTCGGATTTCCTTTTTTTTGTCTTTCGTTAATTCGGAATAATTAAGGCTATATTTTTGCACTGCAGCTTCATCTCTTAGTTCATTATATGCAGCTGTTAATTCGTTTTGAACCGCTATGTACATTTCATACGAAGTCCCTCGGCTATTTTGTAGTGAAATAATTGCTTTTTCAGGATTATCAGATAATTTTGGATCTCTACCATTATTATTCAAAAACTCTTTTGCCCCGAGTCTTAAATCTCCTATATCCATTTCCTCTTCTTCTACCAACAGGGCATCTTTGGCATTCACATATACTTCATATATATTTCTGTCATTTCCTTGCATATCTTCAATTTCTTGCTCCTCATCTAATACGGGCAGTTTTCTGGCAATCCCTGTATCCACATCCATAGTGGTGGTGACCAAAAAAAATATTAACAATAAAAATGCAATATCCGCCATCGATCCGGCATTAATTTCTGGTGTTGATCGTTTATTTCTTGCCATTTTTAAAAATTTTATATACAAATTCACTGTATAAAACAGATCCAATAGCAAATAACGACAACAGATAAAATGAAATTAATGCTCCACCCACAATTTTGGATAAATTGGCAGAAATTAATGCACCATTAGAATCTGTATAGTTTGGTAGTACTTCATTGGATGCTATTAAAAAAGAAAGAAACAGAATCAAAACTAATGCAATGATAGGCATAATCATTTTTGTTGTCTTTTTCTTATTATTTTTTATTTGTAAAATGGGAGAAGCAACACACGCTATAATTGCGACTCCAATTAGCAAATAAGTTAAAATTAAACCAAAATTTATCATAGTTTTTATTTTTTATTTTGTGATAACATATCTACTAAAGCAATTGATGCATCTTCCATTTTATTTACAATATCATCAATTTTAGAAATAATATAATTATAAAACACTTGTAGAATAATAGCTACAATTAAACCAAATACAGTTGTCAAGAGTGCAACTTTTATTCCTCCCGCAACTAATGAAGGGGATATGTCCCCAGCGGCTTCAATTGCGTCAAAAGCTCCAATCATGCCAATAACAGTTCCCATGAACCCCAACATTGGCGCTAACGCTATAAATAATGAAATCCAAGTTGTGCCTCTTTCTAACAATCCCATTTGGACAGACCCATATGATACAATTGATTTTTCAACGGCGTCAATACCATTCTTATATCTTTCTAATCCTTGATAAAAAATACTTGCAATTGGCCCAGCAGTATTTCTACATACTTCTTTTGCTTTCTCTACACCTCCATTTTTTAAAGCATTCTCTATTTTCCCTAAGAGTTCTTCACTGCTAGAAGCCCCAGCAGCATGGAGATAAATAATTCGCTCAATACACAGTGCTAGTCCTAAAATTAATGTAAGTAACACAATTCCCATAAAGCCAGCGCCACCTTCAATAAATTTTGTTTTTAAAATTTGATGAAAAGAAGGGGACGCCTCATTATTTTTATTTGACTCTACTGTGTCTGCTATTTGGATTGGTGTTTCTTCAGCATCTTCTATTTGTGTAGTGTCTGCGCTTTCTGTCACCATTGTATCACTTGTCGTTTCTTCTTGTCCATAATTTATTTGAACGTTTAGAAATAACAAGGAGATTAAAATTAAAATTCTAGTAGTCATTTTTTTTATTTTTAGTTAGTTTTTAGTATTTACATTTCCTCCTGTAAAAGCGGAGAGAAAGGGATTCGAACCCCTGATATGGTGTACATATACATGCTTTCCAAGCATGCGCCTTAAGCCACTCGGCCACCTCTCCTCAATCACTTAACACAAATCATTCGCTTCGAAATTACAAAAAAAAAAAAAAAATCAAGTATATAACTTAAGATTTCTATCAGGATATAATGTGTGAGAAGTATGTGTTATTTTAATTTAGAAAATATAGTCTTAATATTAGTGTTTGTTGTTTGATATATTTCTTCCATGCTTACATTTTTAATTTTTGATAATTTATCTGCAATTAATGATAAAAATTTCGGCTCATTTCTTTTTCCTCTCATTGGGTGTGGCGCTAGATAGGGAGAGTCAGTTTCTAAAACAAGATGCTGTAAGCCTATTTTTTCTATAATGTCAGCTATTTTTGTGTTTTTGAATGTTAGAACACCTCCAATTCCCAAGAAAAATCCCATGTCAATAATTTTTTTAGCTTCATCATAGGTCCCGGAAAAACAATGAAAAATCCCAGTTGTATGTTTTCTTTTTTCTCTTTTTATAATTGAATAAATTTCGTCAAATGAATTTCTAGAGTGTATTATGATTGGTAGTTGATGATCGTTTGCCCAATTTAATTGTGCTGTAAATGCTGCTTTTTGTTCAGAAATATATTTTTTTTCCCAATAAAGATCTATCCCAACTTCTCCAATAGCAATAAAATTTTCTTGATTAATTTGGTTGTATAGTGTTTTTAATTCCGCTACATAATTTTCAGTTACGCTACATGGGTGAAGCCCGATCATGGGAAAACAAGTGTTTTTATATTTTTGGCAAACAGCTAAAAGTTTTGGTAGGGTTTCAGTGTTAATATTTGGCAATAAAAAACGAGATACTTTATGATTTTGCGCATTTTTAATGACAGCGTGTAAATCATGATCAAATTCTTTAAGATAAAGATGTGTGTGAGAATCTGTTAGCATGGACGATATAAAATTATAATTTTATTTATATCAATGCTATGATTTTATGTTTTATTTTTAAGTCTATGAAAAAGATATTAATTGTTAGGTTTAGCTCCATGGGAGATATTGTATTAACATCTCCTGTTGTTAGATGCGTTAAGCAACAGAAAAACATAGAGCTTCATTATCTTGTTAAAAGTCAGTATTCAGCAGTATTAATATCCAATCCATATATTGACAAATTGATAACCTTTAAAAACTCACTTAACAGTATGATAGCAACGCTAAAGAACGAGAATTATGATATTATTATTGATCTTCAAAACAATGTCCGTTCTTGGTGGTTAAAATTGAATTTAGGCCGGCGTAGCTACACTCTTAAAAAAGGCAATACTAAAAAATTCATATACATATATATGAATTTAAATTATTTAAACGAACATGTTGTAGACAGGTATTTTAATACTGTAAAAAGTTTAGGTGTGTACAATGATAATGGCGGATTAGATTATTTTTTTAAAAAAAACACAGTTATTGATTTTGATGTGAGCCAAGATTACATTGCTTGGTCTATTGGTGGAAGTTTTGAACAAAAAAAACTTTGTTCAAAGCAGATTATTAATGTATGCAATGCAGTGTCTCACCCTATTGTTATCCTTGGAGGAGTTGGTGAGTCTAATATGGGAAAAAGGATTGTCTCAGAGACGACAAACCAGAGGGTGTATAATTTTTGTGGCCAATTGTCTTTGGATCAGTCTGCATATTTATTGAAAAAAAGTCGCTTTGTTTTAACTAATGACACGGGATTAATGCATATTGCATCTGCTCTTAAAAAGTCTATTATTTCATTTTGGGGGTGTACTAAGCCGTCGTTAGGCTTTGCTCCATATTTGAATCATAATCAATCAATAGAAATTTTAACAAACCGATCTTCCCCCTGCTCTAAACATGGAAGCCGATGCAAAATTCAAGATGATGGTTGTATTAAACAATTAGACGATAAAGTTATTGTGAGAGCTGTTACTGATTTGTTAAAAAGATAGAACTATTTTTCTGAATTTAGAATCCATCCACTATTTAGTCTTTTTTGTACATCTTCAAGCGCTTCTTTTGCTTCTTCTTCCGTATAAAAACTAGAAACAGCAACTCGAATTAATCCATTTAAATTTTGGCCAATAATTCTAGCATTTTTAAACCCTCTATTTTTCATTTGTTTTGCTAAAGCTTCCGCGTTTTTCTTTGAAGAAAAACTACCAACGACTATATGAAAGCCTCGAATCCTTGAGGGTGGGTGGGTGTTAAGTTTAATTTCTTTATTGTTTTTGATTTGTTCAGTCTCTTTTTTTTCAGGGCTTGTTATAGTTTGAATCGCATTGATAAATCTACTTGGAATATCTTTTGCCATCAAAGAGTCACTTACCGCCTCTTCTTCCTCTGGGATAGTATTTGCAATAACATATGGATCAATATAACTTTCTTCTAAAACTAATAATGCCTCTTTCATTTTACCGTTCTTCATTAGAACAATAATTTTATTCGAATTAGAAGATAGCTCATTATAAACATCGACAATTTTAAAGCAATCATTATACTCAGTCTGAGCAGCATTTAAAAAGCAAACCTGTCTCTGTGTTCGATCCTTTTCATCTATCCAAATCTTAATTTGCACATCTCTTCCAAATCCTTCTTTGAAACATCTTTTTGTTGTTATATGGTAATTGGTGCCATTTATTTTATATAGGTCAGGATCTACTTTGGAAACTTGGACATTATATATTCCAGGGGTCTCTTTGCCAAGACTGTCATTTTGTAGGGCCAGGTTCCGAGGGCTGTAATTGTCTGTGCTGAGAGGGCTTAAATTAAATGCAAGAAGATCTTGAAAATCGGATTTGCTTACTGAAAAAATAGAGATAAATATTAAAAGTATCACGGCAGCGGAGATGGGCATTATTTTCTGATTAGTTTTTGTCTTACTAGAAGACTTCGGAGACATATGAAACTCTCTTAATCCGTATGAATCACTATTAAAATTAAATGCTGTATTGACTTTAAATGTAATCTCTCCTTCTTTATTGTTAGCAATCTCTCCAATGTTATCAAAAAAGACAGCTTTATTGTTTTTTAATTTCAGCTTAGCCTTTCTGCTAAATTTCAATATTTCTAAACATGCCTCATCGTAGGTAATGTTCTCAGCTTTTGATAAATAGCGTGCTAATAGCCCATCATTATTACATAGGTTTTTATTGAACCCTATTCTTTTTGAAGGTGGGTGCATTGTTTGTGTAATTTTGTTTAGGTAAGCATTTCGATGATGTAAGATAAATCCCCCAAAACCTGTAATAATTACACAGTCATTGTATTTTAAAAGTTCAAAAACATGTTTTTCTATAGGGATTTGCATCACTTTATGATAGATAATAAACTATTACATCTAAATATAGAAAATAAAAATGCCTTATTTCTATATTTTGTTAATTTTTTTTATGTCATTTTTAGTGTTAATAGATTGTATGTTATCTTCAATATAAGCACAATGAATTAGGTAGTTGTTTTCTAGCCAGCGTAATTGCTCTAGCTTCTCCTTTTCTTCTCTTTTAGTTCTCATTAATTTAGAAACCTCCATGAGTGTAGAGTGTGTATATCCATATACGCCAATATGTTTATATATTTTATAGCCCTTTTTCAACTTGGTCACATCTCGTGTAAAATCAATGGCATGATTATTTGTATTCGTGTTTAACTTCACAATTGAGGGGTCTAATATCTCACTTTTTTCTATTGGTGAGATCAGTGTGCCTATTTTAGCATTTTTTTGAAATAAGTTAATAACTTTTTGTAGATGTTTTTTTTGTATGAACGGCTCATCACATTGTATATTTATAATAATATCTTTTTTATTAAATTCCCAATTTAATCCCCCAATTAATTCGGCACATCTTTCTGTGCCATTTTTGTTTTTTTCGGAAGTGATGATACATGTCGCCCCAAAATCAGTTGCTACTTTTTTTATCTTATTCGATTCAGTCGTGAGCAAAATAAAATCAAATAAATTGGATTGCAATACAGCTTCATAAGTTAGCTGCATTAATGGTTTTCCATGAATTTCGATTAATGGCTTCCCAAATAATCGTTTAGAGCCGTGCCTTGCGGGAATAATAGCAATAATTTTCATATCACATTTTTGCACTTAGCTTCAGCGTAATTGTTCTTGGCGCCCCTAAATCCGCAGGTCGGTTTTGATATTCTGTATTTAATACATTGTCAATAATTAGTGACAAAGTTACATTTTGATTAACTTGAGCTCCAACGCGCCAATCTATAATAAAGTCACCGCTTAACATTTTTTCCCTAGACTTTAGTATACTTATGTCTAATACGGTAGGGCTACCATCTGTTCCTCCACCGTCATTAAATAGGCCAGAGCCGAAAATAGCGTCCATATTTCTCATTAAAGAATTATACCTTAAACTAAGCCCACTATTAAATCTCTTAAATTCCAAATTAATATCAAACTTCAATAAATGCTCATGTCTATATTTTAAAATATTCCCAACCGTGTCATGACTAGCACTATTATAAGTTATTTCAGCGGTTTCCCCAACGGCATTGATGTATTCATAATATGTACTATCTGGATTTAAAATAATTGGATTTGCCCTAGTGTAACTACCTAAAATTGAGACATTCACATCGCCAATCTTACCTTCACCCATTAAAGAGATTTCACCGCCACTAATTTGAGTTTCTCCTATATTCACGCACTTAAAGCCAATGCCGTAAAAATTATCTATAGGATTTGAGGCGGGAAGGGCCCATTGTCCAAAGGTAAACTCGATCATGTCATTATAGTGCATGATAAATCCAGCTAGATCTAATACACCTTTCCATTCACCTATTTTAAATAATTGTTTTAATCCTATTTCTGAGCTCCATCCATGTTCGGGTTTTAGGTCAGGGTTTGGATAGACATATACTGGATGGAATGAAGTTTTTACAAATGATTCCATAATTGTAGGGTAGCGATATCCCTGGCCGAAAGAACTTCTCAAGAATGTGCCTTTGAACAATTTGTAATTTAATCCAGTCCTTAATACAGGAACCAATAGAGATTCTTCTTGGAACAGAAAATGTTCTAATCTTGCTCCAAATGACAAGTTTAATCTTTTATATTTCCAGTCAAACTGGGAATACATACTATAATTAAACATTTGTTTTGTTCTCGAAATTCCACCTTCCCCATAAATTTCGTCGTAATCTCCTTTTATATAGTTTGAGGTTAGTCCAGATGTTGAAACAATATGACCATCATCTTTGTTAAAAGTTTTTTGAAATTGATACTCTTGATAAAAAACATTTGAAAACCCCCTCTCTTCATCTAGGGGCTGGTAGTCATCCCTAAAAAATCTAGATTTATATGTATGTCGAATTTGGTTTTTTGGATTCTTTTTACTAGAAACTATATATTTAACATGTGGGTCTATGTTAAACATCATCTGAGTGAAATGCGTTGGTGTACTTCCTTCCGGAACATTAATTGGTGTATAGGCAATTGAGTCATGTGCAAAAATTAATGATTGATATTGACTTAAGTACATAAAGTTACCATTAATTCCATATGATAGACCTGGAAAGTTCTTAGATTTGTGTTCCGTGCTGAAGTTAAATCTGCCCCATTTTTCGCTTACAGGCAACTCTTCTCCAAAATTGGAGGCAATTGAGTCTTCATGATTTATAGTTCCATCTCCGTTTGGATCCATAATATACCCCCCTTTATATCCATCGTTTGCATATACATTCGCCCCTATAACTAATCCAGTATTGTTCTTATATTCTGCATAACTAAAAGATAGTCCCTGAAATCGTCTTGTATTATCCCCCCACCAGTGGAGACCCTCTCTAGGAGGGGTGTCGTAATAACCTGAAAAAAATGAAACTTTTGCCTCTGGCTTATCTTTAGGATATTCTGTTCTGACATTAATTACACCATTCATTGCTGATGATCCAAATAATACAGAAGAAGCTCCTTTTATAACTTCTATTTGGGAAATATTTTCCATGGGGATCATGTTCCATTCAACAGTACCTCTATCTCCACTGAGAATAGGCATGTCATCAACCATCACTAAAACTCTGCTTCCGGTATTATAGCTCCATCCACTTCCCCCTCTAATATTGGCTTGACCATCCACCACTTGAACTCCTGGGCTTTGGTTCATTAAAACCTCTAGGTCAGTACTGTTTTTACTTTCTATTAAATTAGGCTTAATTATATCCATTGAAACAGTCACCTCTTCTAATTTCTGTTCAAATTTACCAGCAGAAATAACGATATTATCCATTTTAGTTGTAGCCTCCTCTAAGTATATCCTTCTAGATACTTGTTCTTTGTCTTGAATAATGATGTCGAGGTTTTTTTGTTCGTATCCTATATATGAAATGGTCAATTTGTATTCTCCATCCTCTAAATTTTTAAATGCAAAATTGCCATCTAAGTCTGTTGCGGTTCCGCTTTGGTCCGGTGTTAATTTCGCTACTGAGATATCATTGGATGAGGATATCTTGTGTTCTAAAATTAGATTGACTCCAATGAGTGGGTTTTTGTCATTATGATCTAGTATCTTTCCGACTAAAGATCCGGTTTGCGAAAAACTTATAAAGGACGCAAGAATACTCACAGCTAAAATTATCTTTCTCATCTTGAAAATGCATGGTTTTAATTAGGCAAATATAATCATATTTTAAACTTTATAAATTTCAATAAATCTTTTCAAAAATTATAATTAGATTTGTTGTATTATATAATGATATGTAAAATTTTTGTGTTATGTCATCATCTTTAACGTCTTTATTTAGTGAAGTAAAAAAAATTAATCCTAATGAGCCAGAGTTTTTACAGGCAGTAGAAGAATTTTTAACATCAGTGGTACCTTTCATAGAGAAGCACGATAATTATAAAGCAGACCATTTACTGCAGAGGTTAATCGAGCCAGAGAGAGTTATTATCTTTAGAGTGCCATGGTTGGATGATAAGGGCGAGATGCAGGTTAATCGAGGTTTTCGTGTAGAGTATAATTCTACTATTGGACCATATAAAGGGGGTTTAAGATTCCATCCCTCTGTTAACTTATCAATTCTTAAGTTTTTGGGGTTTGAGCAAATTTTCAAAAACGCTCTTACTGGTCTTCCAATGGGTGGGGGAAAAGGAGGATCAGATTTTGATCCTAAGGGTAAATCAGATAATGAGGTGATGAAGTTTTGCCAGTCTTTCATGTTAGAGCTGTCAAGACACATTGGTCCAAATACAGATGTTCCTGCTGGCGATATAGGTGTTGGTGGCCGAGAAATAGGTTATTTGTTTGGCCAGTACAAGCGAATTAAAAATGAATTTACAGGAGTATTAACAGGAAAGGGTCAAAGTTGGGGAGGATCTTTGATAAGGCCCGAGGCGACAGGTTATGGGTTAGTTTATTTTTTAAGAGAAATGCTGACAGCTCAAAATATGACTATCCAAGACAAAGTAATTGCTATTTCAGGCTCTGGCAATGTTGCGCAATATGCATGTGCAAAAGCTCTTGATTTAGGCGCAAAAGTAGTAACTCTATCAGATTCTTCCGGATACATATATGATCCCAATGGGATTGATAAAAAGAAATTAGAATATGTAGTGGAATTAAAAACAATATATAGAGGGAGAATATCAGAATATGCACAAAAGTTTAATTGTTCCTTTGTTAAAGGTAAAACACCATGGGAAGTGAAATGTGATATTGCATTGCCGTGTGCAACTCAAAATGAATTAAACGAAAAAGATGCAAAAACGCTTGTTCAAAATAAATGTGTTGCTGTTTGTGAGGGGGCGAATATGCCATCCACTATTGATGCTGTTAATTATTTTTTGTCAAATAGAATTTTATTTGCTCCAGGGAAAGCTGCTAATGCCGGAGGAGTTGCCGTATCGGGTCTTGAAATGTCTCAGAATTCTCTAAGGCTTCATTGGTCTAGAGAAGAAGTTGATGAGAAGTTGCAAATTATCATGCGGGATATTCATCAAGCTTGTTTGAAATATGGTAAATCAAAAGAATATATTGATTATGTTAAAGGTGCTAATATAGCTGGGTTTATCAAAATAGCAGATGCCATGATTGATCAAGGCCTAGTTTAAATTGTTATTTATATCTAAATTATGTCAATAAATTTTACGCATCGATTAAGGGCTGAATTGTCTAAAATTAAAGAGGCTGGACTATACAAAGAAGAACGAGTCATTATGAATCCCCAGGGGGTTTTAATAAGGGTTAGTACAGGAGAGGAAGTTCTTAATTTTTGTTCAAATAATTATTTAGGTTTGTCGTCTCATCCTGAAGTTATAGCGGCAGCTAAGAAAACTCTAGATACTCATGGTTATGGCCTATCTTCAGTAAGGTTTATTTGTGGCACACAAGATATTCATAAAAATCTAGAAGCGGCATTGTCTAAATTCTTAGGTACAGAAGACACAATATTATATGCAGCGGCGTTTGACGCTAATGGTGGTGTTTTTGAACCTCTCTTTACTGAAGAAGATGCTATTATATCTGATTCACTTAATCATGCCTCTATTATTGATGGGGTAAGATTATGTAAAGCCCAACGATATCGTTATTTAAATAATGATATGGCTAGTTTACGTAAACAGTTGGAGTTGTCCAAAGGGGAAAGAAATAGAATTATTGTTACTGATGGGGTGTTTTCTATGGATGGACATATTGCTCAATTAGATAAAATTTGTGATTTAGCCGATGAATATAATGCCCTTGTTATGGTCGACGATTCACATGCGACAGGTTTTGTGGGCAAGCAGGGTAGAGGCACACATGAATATCATGCTGTTATGGATAGGGTTGATATTATTACCTCTACTTTAGGTAAGGCGTTAGGTGGTGCTATGGGAGGCTTTACTTCTGGGAAGAAAGAAATCATCGATATGTTACGACAAAGATCTCGACCTTATTTATTCTCCAATTCATTGTCTCCATCTATTGTTGGGGCAGCAACGAAGGTTATAGGTTTGCTATCTAAAAGTACTCATTTACGTGATCAACTAGAGAAAAACACACAATACTTTAGAAGAAGAATAATAGAATTAGGTTTTGATACTCAAGGTGCTGGACATCCTATTGTTCCAGTAATGCTATATGATGCAAAACTAGCTCAAGAAATGGCAAGGAACCTATTAAGAAAGGGTGTTTATGTAGTTGGGTTTTTTTACCCTGTGGTTCCTAAAAAACTTGCTCGCATCAGAGTGCAATTATCAGCATCACATAGTCTTGATCAGCTAGACTTCGCATTAAATGCTTTTGAAGAGGTTGGCAAAGATTTGAAAATTATTTAGGATTACCTCTTAAAAAAAACAGATACTTTATTGATTCTAATTGAAAAAATGTTACATTTGCAAACCATTTTCACTTATTAAACCTGATAAACGTAAGTGTTGAGTGGATATTATATAAAATTTATATTTAATAATAAGAATGATAAAGTATAAAAATAAATATATTACAAGTTCGGCAAAATTGTCAGATATTAGCAAAGAATGGTTTCTAATTGATGCTGATGGCGTTGTACTAGGAAGAATGGCGTCAAAGATTGCAAAAATAATTAGAGGTAAGCATAAAGCAAATTACACACCTCATATGGACTGTGGTGATAATGTTGTAGTTATTAATGCTGAAAAGATTAAATTGACGGGCAATAAATTAGATCAGAAAGAATATGTTCGACATACTGGTTATCCAGGTGGAAGAAAAGTAACCCTAGCAAAGGATTTAATTCAAAAGTATCCTGTCAGATTAGTTGAAAAGGCCGTAAAGGGCATGTTGCCTAAAAATAAATTAGGCAGACTAATAAGCAAAAATCTGTATGTGTATTCTGGTGAAAATCATAATCAAATCGCTCAAAAACCCAAATTAATTAATTTAGATGATATTAAATAAATCATGGAAATGACACACGCAATAGGAAGAAGAAAAACATCAGTTGCTAGGGTATATCTAAAGTCTGGCAAAGGAAATATAAAAGTTAATAAAAGAAATTATAAAGAATATTTCCCCACAAATTTGTTACAATACAAGCTTGAGCAGGCGCAGAAATTAGTTTCGATGTCAAATGATTTTGATATTGATGTTAATGTTTTTGGAGGAGGATTAAATGGTCAGGCTGAGGCAATACGCCTAGCTATCGCTAGAGCAGTGGTTAAATTAGATGAAACTCACAAAAGCATATTGAGGAAAGAGGGATTAATTACTCGAGATCCTAGAATGGTTGAACGAAAAAAACCAGGACAAAGAAAAGCAAGGAAAAAAACACAATTCTCAAAACGATAGAACCTATATGACAGTAGATGTAAAAACATTATTAAATGCAGGTGTCCATTTTGGACATTTAACTCGTAAAAGACATCCTAATATGACTCCATATATTTTTATGGAAAAAAATGGAACACATATATTAGATTTAAATCAGACAGTTGATAAACTTGATATAAGCTTAAAAGCGTTGAGTAAGATCGCAAAAACTGGGAGAAGAATTTTATTTGTTGCTACGAAAAAGCAAGCTAAAGATATTCTTGTAAAGCATATTAAGCCATTAAAAATGCCATACATTACTGAGAGGTGGCCGGGTGGTATGTTGACTAATTTTGTAACTATTAGAAAAGCTGTAAAAAAAATGACAGCTATTGATAAAATGAAAGAAGATGGTACAATATCTACATTATCTAAGAGAGAAAGATTACAATTAGATAGAAAGCGAGCTAAATTGGAGAAGGATTTGGGAAGTATATCAGAAATGAATAGGTTGCCAGGCGCAATTTTCATAGTAGATATAGTCAAAGAAAAAATAGCTGTTTCGGAGGCAAAAAAGCTTGGTATCCCCACTTTTGCGATGGTTGATACTAACTCAGATCCTAATTTAGTTGATTTCCCAATCCCTTCTAATGACGATGCATCCAAAAGCATTGATATAATTTTATCCTGTGTTGCGAACACAATTAAATCAGCGTTAAATGAAAGAGAGGTTGAGAAAAAGTCTAAAGATTTAGATGCTAAAAAACGGTCTAAAAAAAAATACACCGGACAACTAATTACATTTAATTTAAAAACAATGACACAAATAACAGCTTCACAGGTAAATCAACTAAGAAAACAAACAGGTGCTGGGATGATGGATTGCAAAAAAGCTCTTGTTGAAACAAATGGAAACATTGAACAAGCTATTGATGTTTTAAGAAAAAAAGGTCAGAAGGTCGCTGCAAAACGAGCTGACAGGGAAGCAACAGAGGGTGTGGTGCTTGCTTTGACTAATTCTAGTCATAATGCAGGTGTCATAATATCTTTAAATTGTGAAACAGACTTTGTAGCTAAAAATGACAGCTTTGTAGAGTTAGCTTATACTATCTTAACTTTAGCCTTGAACTCTGAATGCGCGGATCTTGATTCTGTGAAGGGTTTGTCATTTGATAATAATATGTCTGTCAATGATAAATTAGTGGAGCAGACAGGTGTTATAGGTGAAAAGATAGAATTAAGTAATTACTCTATTATTAAAGGAGGTTATGTTGGATCTTACATACACCCTGGGAATAAGTTGGCATCTTTAGTTGGATTTAACAATTCATTTGATAGGATTAAAGATCTTAGTAAGAATATTGCAATGCAAATAGCAGCCATGAACCCTTTGGGTATAGATGAGTCTGGTGTTCCCCAATCTATTATTGATAAAGAAATGGAAATAGGTAAAGACCTCGCTAGGAAAGAGGGTAAGCCAGAAGAGATGTTAGACAGGATAGCACAAGGTAGATTGAAAAAGTTTTTTAAAGAGAATACATTATTACATCAGGTCTATATTAAAGATTCTAAATTAATAGTTTCCGATTATTTAAAAACTGTAAATACTGATTTAAGTGTCACTGATTTCAAGAGAGTCCACTTAGGATAAAATCAAAAAAAAAGACTATTCACGTCTTTTTTTGTTTTTTATATGAACAATTACAAAAGAATTTTATTAAAATTAAGTGGAGAATCGTTAGCAGGGGATAATGAACTTGGAATATGTAATGATAAGCTTTTGCATTACTGTAATGAAATCAAATCGATAGTGAATAAGGGGGTTCAGATAGCTTTGGTTATAGGTGGGGGGAATATCTTTAGGGGCACAAAAAACACACCAAATGTGATTGAAAAAGTTCAGGGAGATCACATGGGTATGTTGGCCACAGTTATTAATGGCTTAGCATTGCAATCAGCTTTAGAAAAAATGCACATAAAAACACGGCTCATGTCAGCATTAAAAATTGATGAAATAGCAGAGCCATTTATTCGAAGAAGAGCTATTAGACACATGGAGAAGGGTAGAGTCGTTATTTTTGTCGCTGGTACTGGGCGTCCTTACTTTACTACAGATACTGCTGCGGTATTACGAGCAATTGAAATTAATGCGGATTTAATTGTTAAGGGAACTAGAGTGGATGGTGTATTTTCTGCTGATCCTGAAAAAAATAAAAATGCCAAAAAATTTGATAAAATTTCGTTTGACCAAGTTTATAGTCAACAATTATCTGTCATGGATATGACGGCATTTACTCTATGTAAAGAAAATAAATTACCAATTCAGATCTTTAATGTTAATAAATCAGGGAATTTACTTAAATTAGTTAACGGCGACAATATTGGGACAGTCGTCCATATTTAAATTAAAATAAAGGTGAATTATGGAGGATCAAGTTAATTTCTGTATAGATTTGATAACTGAAAAGATGAGTGAAGCAATTACTCATCTACAACTAGAGTTGTCTAAAATTAGGGCTGGCAGAGCTAGTACATCAGTTTTAGATGGTGTTGTTTTAGATTATTATGGGACTCCTACCCCAATTCATAATATGGCTAGTCTTAGCACTCCAGATGCAAGAACTATTATTATTCAGCCTTGGGAAAAGAATTCAGTTCCAGATATAGTTAATGCTATTAATAGCTCTAATTTAGGTTTTGTGGCACAAGATACAGGCGATAAAATTATTATTAATATACCAATTCTTACAGAAGAAAGGAGAAAGGAGTTGGTGAGACAGGCAAAAGCAGAAATGGAAAGTTGTAAGGTAAGTATAAGAAATGCCCGAAGAGAGGGAAATGAAGATATAAAGAAATTAAATAAAGATGGTTTATCCGATGATGCTTACAAAATAGCGGAAGTAAACATCCAAACTTTAACCGATAAGTTTATTAGTAAAGCTGATGCGATTCTTGATCTTAAAGAAAAAGATATCCTAACTGTTTAAATTAATATTATGAAAGGTATTCTTTTAGCTGGTGGTGCTGGGACAAGACTTTATCCAATTACTATCCCAATTAGCAAACAAATTATACCTGTTTATGACAAGCCCATGATCTATTACCCCTTGTCCACCTTAATAGCATCAGGTATTAATGACATTTTATTAATCACATCGCCTAAAGATTTAAAATTATTTCAATCTTTATTATATGATGGTTCACAGTGGGGATGTAATATTACTTATGCTGTGCAAGATCAGCCTAATGGTATTGCGGAGGCATTTATTATAGCAGAAGATTTTATAGGTTCAGATAATGTCGTTTTAATATTAGGGGATAATATTTTTTATTTTCCCTCCTTAAAGCGTGTTGTTGACAATAATATTCAAGTAAATGGAGCATCAATATTTGCTTATCATGTATCTGACCCTTCAAGGTACGGGGTTGTGGAATTTACATCGACAAATGAAATACTTTCGATAGAAGAAAAGCCAAAATTACCTAAATCAAATTATGCTATTCCTGGTTTTTATTTTTTTGACAATCATGTTATTCAATATGCTAAAGAATTAACTCCCAGTGCCCGCGGCGAATTAGAGATTACAGATATTATTTCTCAGTATTATGCTTTGAATTTGTTAAACGTGATTAAAATGGATAGAGGGACAGCATGGTTAGATACAGGCACTGTTAGCTCTCTTATGGAGGCTAGCCATTTTGTTCAGGTGTTAGAAAAAAGACAGGGCTTAAAAGTTGGTTGTGTTGAGGAGCAGGCATATTTGCGTAAGTATATTGATGAAGTTCAGTTAGAGAAATTGGCCAGCCAATTTAATAATTCATATGGGAAATATCTTAGTTCACTATTAGATGAGTAATTATTCAAAAAACTTATCTCGTATTATTGATTTTTCTGATGAGATCTTAGGTGAAGCCTCTGTAACTCGCCATCCACAAAAATTATATGATCCGATTAACTATATGTTTACTTATCGAGGAAAGCAAATAAGATCAGTTTTTTCCTTGTTGTCACACGACATGTTTGGAGGGAATATTCATGATTTCAAAGAATTTATTTTGTCAATAGAGTCCCTTCATACATTTACCTTGATGCATGATGATGTTATGGATAATGCAAATATTCGAAGGGGGGTTCCGTCAGTTAATAAAAAATGGTCCAACAATCAATCTATATTGTCCGGAGATGCTTTATTAGTCAAATCATATGAGTATTTGTGTCTGTGGAAACTAACAAATAAATTAATTCTGCAATCTTTTACTGATACTGCTATTAAAGTTTGTGAAGGTCAACAACTAGATTTAGATTTTTCAGATCAAGAAGAAATTAGTTTAGATGAGTATTTTGGAATGATCGAGTTAAAAACTTCGGCGTTGATTCAGCTAGCGTTAGTTGTTCCTACTTTATTAAATTCTAATTTAAAAAATAAAAATGTTGATTTGATGAGCAGGATCGGTCTTTTATTAGGGAGATTATTTCAAATACAGGATGATTATTTGGATTTATATGGAGATGAATTAGATTTTGGAAAATCTATAGGTGGGGATATTTATGAGAAAAAAAAAACAGCTTTATATGTACGGGCTCTTGTTTGTGCAAATGAACAAGACAGAAAAAGGCTAAAAGCAATCTATAATTCTAATGATCCGAATAAATTGGAAGTCATTCATCAAATATATGCTCAATTTCAAGTTAAAGAGTACGCTGAAGATCTAATTCGAGCCTTGTATCAAGATATATTGTCTTTAATATCACAGATAGGGGTGCCAGAAAAAAACAAGAGCCCTTTTTTAGAGTTTTTAGATATTATTTTAAATCGAAATTCCTAGTTATAGCATTAGAAAATTTTGGTAGAACTTTTGAAAATCTGTTTGAATTTGGATTTGTTCTGGATGATGGTTTTCAACAGCTATTTCAATCAGGCTATTATAAAATTGCAAGTTTTTTAAAATTTCCAAATGAACTCCACTTATTTTGTTCGAAGGGAAGCTGAAAAAATAATTCAGTTCAGACTGATATATGTTATATAAATCTGAAACAAGTTGGTTTGCATTTTCAGTTGAATTTATTTGATAATAACTTTCAATTATAGGGTGGACAAAATAATTTAAAGGGACCTTCTCTTTAGGCATGAGTTCCATGCATCGGTCAAGTACTTTTTTAGCTTTTTCAGGTTTATTTTCGATGATTAATTCTTCGGCTAAACGACTAAAATTATTTCGAAAATTCATGGTCATTCGAAGGTTTGTTTCATCTAGATAAATTTTATCATTAAGATTACCCCACTCATATTTTTCCATTAACATAGAAAATAAAATATCGGTATCGATTCTTCCTATATCCTCAGTTTTTTGTTGTTTATTTTTTAGTGGAACTAATTTATAAGCCATTCCATCTAGTTGAAAGTACTTGTCTAAATATAAAAATGATCGACCACTGCTTCCTATTGTGATAGCAAAATAAATTGGCCTCTCCCAATTATTAGTTTCAATTAAATCTAAAATCATAATGTCTTTTTTCTCTAATTGGTTAGTTCCAATATTTAAGCTTAATGAATCTAGTATTAGGTGCTCATTCTCTGCTTTGACAATGTTGTTTTCTAGGACATTGTTTTTATTTACCGGAATTTTAATGTCTTTTGTATAAAAGTAGTCATAGTCTTTTCCGAGATTAATTTTTGTTTCACTTCGGTCACTGTGAAGCCATCGATTAAAATCATGTAAGCTAAGACTTTTTTTAACCCCTTTGTCAATAAAAACTGCTACATCTCTTGTCCCTTGTTTGTATTTTTCTCGACTCAAGCTAAAGGGGACCCCCTTCCCATTGTAAGCATCACGTTTCATTTGGTCTATATACCAATCGGTATTTAATAGGCTAAGGTTAACAATTCTCACATCCGTTCGGTATCCCTCTACTTCTTGCACGTACCATAGAGGGAAAGTGTCATTATCACCCATAGTAAAAAGTATAGAGTTTGGCTCACAAGACTTTAAGTAATTTTTTGCAAATTCCCTGGCAGTATATCTGTTAGATCGATCATGATCATCCCATCCCTGAGAAGCCATTAGTATTGGCACACATAGTGTAAGTGAGCTAATAGTAGTAATTAATTTTCGATTTTGAATATATATTTTTAATGCATTATAAATTGCAACAACTCCGATGCCAATCCAAATAGAAAAAGCATAAAAAGAACCAGCATAGGCGTAATCTCGTTCTCTTGGTTGATATGGGGTTTGGTTTAGCTCAATTACGATCGCTAGCCCAGTAAAGAAAAAAAACAAGAAGATTACCCAAGTGTCTTTGGGGGATTTTTGGTAATGAAATAATAAACCTAAAAGGCCTAAAATGAATGGCAGAAAGTAATACTTGTTTTTTCCTGGATTATTTTTTAAATGATCAGGTTCCGATTTTTGTGGCCCTAGCCTAATTTCATCAATAAAATTAATTCCACTAATCCAGTTGCCATTATTTAATTCTCCATGACCTTGTTTGTCATTTTGTTTTCCACTGAAATTCCACATGAAGTAGCGGAAATACATATGGTTAATTTGATATGATAAGAAAAATTTTAAATTGTTTATGAATGAAGGTTTTCGATTTAGATTTTTTAAACCGGCCCATTCCTTATAGGCCTCTATATGTCTTTGATCTCGGCTCCACATTCTTGGAAAAAGACCACTTTTTTCTTTTTCATAAATGGGTATGGAATTTTTCCTGTCATCAGAAATAATATATTTTTTTCTTTTTTTGTCCTTTACAAAGACAGGTTTTCCATTAGCATATTCTTCGGCCTCTGCATTAAAATACTGCCCATAGAATAGTGGGGTTGATCCATATTGTTCTCGGTTTAAGTATGATAGTAAACTTACTGCATCTTCCGGACTATTTTCATCTATTGGAGTATTAGCATTGGAACGGATAATTAGAGTAAAAAATGACATATATCCAATTAGTAGAAATGTAAAAGAAAGGACGCCCGTATTTATATTATAATGTCCATGTTTATTAGACAAATATAGGCTTATAGCTATAATGCTGATCGTGCTTATAAAAAAGAATATTGTTCCAGAGTTAAAGGGCAGTGAAAGTTCATTGACAAAAAATATTTCAAATTTACCGGAAAAATTTACAAACTGGGGGATAATAAATTCATAAATTAATCCTAGTAATAAGACAGCAATTATATTTGCTCCAATAAATCCTTTTATTGAAAAAGGATATTTTTTAAAGTAATATATTAATGCCATTGCAGGGATTGCTAATAGACTTAATAGATGTACGCCAATTGAAAGGCCAATTAAATATGAAATCAAAATTAACCAACGATTTGCTCTTGGGTTGGTGTCCACCTCCTTTTCCCATTTAATAATTGCCCAAAATACTAGCGCAGTAAACAGTGAAGACATTGCGTATACTTCTCCCTCTACTGCAGAGAACCAAAATGAATCTGAGAATGTATATGCTAATGCCCCTACTAATGAAGCTAGTGTCGCAATTGGATAATTATCCTTAGGAATAAACTTTTCAATAATACTTTTTGTAGTTAAAAAAAGCAAGAGAATTGTGAGGGCGCTACATAAGACAGACATCCAATTTATCATTAGTGCAACTTTTGTGACATCGCCAAATGCAAATTGGGAAAATAAATTAGCTAATAAAAGAAATAATGGTGCTCCTGGGGGGTGTCCAACCTGCAATTTATAAGCAGTTGCAATGTATTCTCCACAATCCCACCAACTATTTGTTGGTTCAACAGTTAAGGTATATGTGGTAAGGGCCACCAAAAACACAATCCATCCAGCAAGTTTTTCAAATAGTTTTGTATACACTGTTTTATTTAGATTTTTTTTTTGCTAAAATAAGCATTAAAATTAATTATGTTTTTTTGAATAACAATTTCCTGTTTTTAAATGGATATTTCTTTTATTTTCTAGTTGGAATATTTAATTTTGCGCTTTTGTCCGATGGTGTAACTGGCAACACGTCTGGTTTTGGTCCAGAAGAGTCTAGGTTCGAGCCCTAGTCGGACAACAGTTTTTTTTCAAACAGTTGGGTTCTTTTCGGAATTTTAATTAAATTAGCCATGACTTTTGAATTATAAATATATTATTGAGGGCCCTAGGGCCTTTATTTTTTATCTAAAATCTACTTAATATGGATACAGCTGCGATTATTGAATCTTTTTTAGAATTTAAAGATGATAAGAATATTGATAGAATAACTTTAATGGGTTTGTTAGAGCAGGCTTTTAGGTCGTTATTAATCAAACAATATGGTTCTGATGAAAATTTTGACATTGTAGTTAATGCAAATAAAGGAGATATTCAGATTTTTCATAATAAATTAATTGTACAGGACGGTAAAGTGGAAGATGATCACACTGAGATTTCTCTTTCTGATGCATTGCAAGTTGAATCGGACTTTGAGATAGGAGAGGTTTGTGCTATTGAGAAAAAAATTCAAGATTTTGGAAGAAGAGCAATACAAACACTAAAACAAAATTTAATTTCTAAAGTGTTAGAACATGACTATGAAATAATTCACAAGTCTTATAAAGACAGAATAAATGAAATTATATCGGGAGATGTTCACCACATTAGGCATAGAGAAATTATTTTGATGGATGAAAATGACAATGAACTCATTTTGCCTAGAGATGAACAAGTTCCATCTGATTTTTTCAGAAAAGGAGATACTGTTCGTGCAGTAATTAAGGATGTTCTATTTAATAAAGGAAAGCCGCGGATTGTTATTTCAAGAACATCTCCTGCTTTTTTAGAGAGATTGTTTGAATTAGAAATACCGGAAATAGCAGATGGCTTAATAGTTATTCGCAATGTCAAAAGAATTCCGGGTGAAAAAGCTAAAGTTTCTGTTGAGTCTTATGATGAGCGTATTGATCCAGTTGGAGCTTGTGTTGGAATGAAGGGGTCTAGGATACATAGTATAGTAAGAGAATTAGGAAATGAGAATATAGACGTTATAAACTATACAGAGAATTTAAAATTATTTATTACAAGAGCATTGAGCCCTGCTAAAATAACTTCTATTCAAATAGATGATGAAAATAAAAAGGCAGATGTTTATTTAAAATTAGATCAAGTTTCATTAGCGATAGGAAAGGGTGGCTATAATATTAGGTTGGCTGGTCAATTAACAGGATATGAGATTGATGTTTATCGCGATATTGATGAAGATGAAGATGTTGCATTAACAGAGTTTTCTGATGAAATAGATGATTGGATTATAGATGTCTTTAAGTCGATTGGTTGTGATACTGCAAAATCAGTCTTAGAGCTAGGGGTAGAGGAATTAAGTAAGAGAACTGATCTTGAAGAAGAAACTATTACAGAGGTTCAGAATATTCTAAGATTAGAATTCGAATAATTATAATTTATGAGATTAAGTAAAGTAGCATCCGAACTAAATATTACCTGGCAAAGAGTGTCAGAATTTCTAGAAGAAGTAGGGGCTCCTATTGAGGGCGCTGTTACTCCTAATGCTCGTATCAATGATGCGCAACACAGTTTGTTGATTAATGAATTTCAATCCGATGTTAGTCAAAAGCAAAAATCGGATGAGGTTTTGGAAGCAAAAAGACAAAAGAGGGAATCAATGATTCAATCTTCAGAATCAGACGCTGTTTCGAAATCGGTAATTGTTGCGGATTCCGACTCTGTTGTAGACGACTCTATTGTTGCAGATGAATCAGTTGTCACAAATGAGGAAGTTGCTGTAGATGATCCTGTTGTCACAAATGAGGAAGTTGCTGTAGATGATCCTGTTGTCACAAATGAGGAAGTTGCTGTAGATGATCCTGTTGTTACAGATGATCCTGTTGTTACAGATGATCCTATTGTTGAAGACGAGTCCGTTGTTGTAGATGATGCTAGTGATGCAAATGAGTTGGTGGCCTCAGCATCTAATGTTGTTTCAGATCCCGAGGTTATTGTTGCTGACAGTGTCTCGAACAAAGATGTCAAAATTAAATTAACAAAACTTGGCACTATTAAGTTGCCTGAAAAAAAACCTGCTAAAAAAGTTGCCTCTTCCTCAAATATAGAATCAAAAAAGAAAAAAAGGAAACGAATTTCTGGAGAAAAAAATCAATTTAAAAAAAGCAAGCAACAAAAAAATGCTCCTGATGAACAGGAAGTACAGCAAAAAATCGCGGAAACATTAGAGCAGTTAACCGCAAAAGGAAAATCAAAAAGTGCTAAAATAAGAAGATTGAAGCGAGAAGAAAGGAAAGAGAAAGCTATAGAGGATCAAATAAAAAAAGACGAAGAATCATCGATAATTAAAGTCACAGAATTTGTTACAGTTAGTGAATTTGCTAATATGATGAGTGTTAGTGTTAATGAAGTGATATCTAGTTGCATGCAACTAGGTATTATGGTGACCATGAATCAAAGGCTAGATGCGGAAACGTTAACTATAGTGGCAGAAGAGTTTGGGTATAAAGTGGAGTTTGTTAGTGCAGAATTGGAAGAATTTATTGACGAAGAGGATGTTGTTGGAGAGTTGCAGCCAAGATCTCCAATTATTACTGTGATGGGACATGTAGATCACGGAAAAACATCTTTATTAGATTATATTAGAAAATCAAATGTTATTGCGGGTGAGGCTGGTGGTATTACTCAGCATATTGCCGCCTATGAGGTAACATTGTCGAATAAGAGAAGAATAACTTTTATTGACACTCCCGGGCACGAGGCTTTTACTGCGATGCGAGCTAGAGGTGCGCAAGTAACAGACGCTGTAATTATTGTAATTGCTGTTGACGATGATGTTATGCCTCAAACAAAGGAGGCTATTGCCCACGCGCAAGCCGCAAATGTTCCTATTATTTTTGCGTTTAATAAAATTGATAAGCCGGGTGCTAACCCAGATAAAATTAAAGAACAATTGTCAGCGATGAACTTTCTTGTAGAAGACTGGGGAGGCAAGTATCAGAGCCAAGATGTGTCTGCTAAAACAGGCGAGGGTATAGATCAATTATTGGAAAAAGTTTTATTAGAGTCAGATTTACTTGATTTGTCTGCTGATCCTGATAAGTCTGCTAAAGGGACAGTACTTGAAGCATCTTTAGATAAAGGGAAGGGTTATGTTACCACGGTTTTGGTGCAAGAGGGAACACTAAAAGTTGGGGATTTTATGTTGGCAGGTAGATTTACGGGCAAGGTAAAAGCTCTTTTTAATGAACGAGACCATAAGGTGAATAATGTCCCTCCGTCTACACCTGCGATTCTATTAGGATTAAATGGCGCTCCGCAAGCAGGAGATATTTTCTATGTTAGAAAAGATGAAAAGGAGGCAAAAGGAATTGCAGCAAAAAGGGATCAGTTACAGAGAGAGCAGAGTGTTAGAACACAAAAACACATTACTCTAGATGAAATAGGAAGAAGATTAGCAATAGGGGATTTTAAGGAATTGAATATTATTTTAAAGGGAGATGTTGATGGTTCTATTGAGGCCTTGTCAGATTCTTTATTAAAGTTATCAACAGAAAAAATTCAAATTAATGTTTTACATAAGGGGGTGGGGCAAATTACAGAGTCAGATGTCTTGTTAGCCTCCGCATCAGATGCTATAATTATTGGTTTCCAAGTTAGACCTTCTCTAACTGCTCGAAAATTAGCTGAGAAAGAAAAAATAGACATTAGATTATACTCTATTATTTACGACACAATTAATTCTATTAAAGATGCTATAGAGGGTATGCATGAGCCAGAGTTGGTAGAAAAAATATTAGGTAATGTAGAGATCCGAAATGTATTTAAACTAACCAAAGCTGGTATAGTCGCGGGTTGTTATGTGTTAGATGGAACGGTAGTTCGTAATGCTAAAGTAAGGTTAATTAGAGATGGGATTGTTATTTATTCTGGAGTTTTAGATTCCTTAAAGCGATTCAAAGAAGATGTTAAGGATGTCCAAAAGGGATATGAGTGTGGCTTAACGATTCATAACTTTAATGACATTAAAGTAGGTGATATGGTTGAGGTTTTTGAGGAGCAAAATAAGAAATAACGTTCAACTAAATATATTTATTAGGGGTACCATTTATTCTAAATTTCGTTTAAATTCATCGATAGTAAGCTCTCTTTTTAAAATGAAAGCAGACTTGAATTTTTTTTGAATTGTTTGTAATTTTTTTTCAGCTATTTTTGGATCTAGGTATGCGCCTGTGATTATTTTAAAGTATGGTGGCTCAAAGACTTCGTTGATTAATTCTGCTGGAAATAAAGTAGAGTATTTGTTTTTTATTTTTTTGATAGTTTCCGGGAGCTCACTAGATTTTAATTGGATGCTGTAGACCTCTATTTTTTTGTTTGCTTGTTTTGCTTGATTTAATTTAATTATATTGTTTATCTGTGGGGAGATGTGTTTGATGCGTATATTTTCTTGAGCAGTTGATAAAAAACTTAAAAAATAACAGATTGTGAGTGTGTGTATTGTGCGCATAATAATTTACATAAAAAAATATGGAATAAATGTAAAATAAATTATTCAATTATATGTCAATATGCCTATAACATTCTGATAATCAGGGCTTGTATATTAATTGTAGGCGAGGCCTGTTATTTTGATTGATTCTAAATTAACATTTTGTGAATTAATTATGAGAAAAATCTTCATCATCATACTAAATAAATCATATATTTGCCTCAAGTGAAAAATGTAGATTAATTATAATTATTCTTTATAGTAGAATCGATGAGCACCCCTTTATCATCTTTGAGGTTTATCTTTTTATTCTTTTCGAGTATAGTTTTGCCTATTTTTTGTTCTGCTCAGGATGCGATAGTTGGGGAAAGTCTATTTAAAACAAACTGTAGTTCATGTCATTATTTAGGTCCTGAAGAAAAAAAATTAATTGGTCCAGGTTTAGATTCTGAAATATTCGAGGAGCATACAGAAGAATGGCTGTATAAATGGATTCGAAACTCGGCTGAACTTATTGAAAGTGGAGATAAGGCTGCCAATGCGCTATATGAGGAGTATAATAAGGCTGTTATGACGGCTTTTCCGCATTTCTCAGATGAAGACATTAGTAATATATTGGCTTACATTAAAGAAGGCCCATCAGAGGTTGTTGTAGATGCCTCGGAATCAGTTAGTGTTAATGGTTCAGATGAATCAAGCACCCTTTTATATATCATCCTTATTATTATACTTTTTAATATCAGTTTATTGGTATATGTGAAAAACACATTAAAGACAGCGGCGGGGATACAAAAAGAAAGTTTGCTTCAAAGTAGTTTGGCTTGGGTGCAACTCAATCCCTCCGTCATTGTTTTTGGGTCAATTTTAATTGTGTTTTCTGGCATGAAAGGCTGTTGGAATACTTTGTCTACTGTAGGTGTTGCTCAAAATTATCAACCGGAACAGCCGATTGCATTTTCTCATAAGATTCATGCAGGTGATAATGGGATAGATTGTAATTATTGTCACCACACTGCTCGATCTAGTAAACATGCAGGTATACCTTCTGCAAATGTGTGCATGAACTGCCACACTTATATTAACGAAGGGACCATTACAGGGAAGGATGAGATTAATAAGATTTATGCAGCGGTTGGTTTTGATCCTAATACGAGAACGTATATACCTGATTATGAAGAACAGCCGATTGAGTGGGTAAGAATACATAATTTGCCAGATTTAGCGTATTTTGATCACTCTCAGCATGTAAATGTAGCAGGAGTAGAATGTCAAACTTGTCATGGCCCGATTGAGGAAATGGAAGAGGTGTATCAATACTCTAAATTAACGATGGGTTGGTGTATAAATTGTCATCGAGAGACAGAGATTGATACTGAAAACCCATATTACCACGATTTACATAAAGATTGGATTGATAAATATCATGGAGAAGAGGTTACTGTTGATATGATTGGAGGTATGGAGTGTGCAAAATGTCATTATTAAAAAATTTATGAAAGAAGAGAAAACATATTTTAATAGTTTAAACCATGATACAGAGCATGTTAATGGTGCTAATGAATTTGATGAAAAATTATCAGTGGAAGCAATGATGGAGAATGCAGATACTTTGTCGGCATCTTCAACAACCAGAAGAGATTTTTTAAAATTCCTAGGTTTTAGTTCGGTTGCAGCTACTTTAGCATCTTGTGAAGCCCCTGTTGTAAAATCTATTCCATATTTAAATAAACCAGAAGAAATTACACCAGGGAATCCTGTATATTACGCAAGCAGTTATTTTGCTGAAAATGTGTTTGGTAGTCTATTGGTCAAGACAAGAGAAGGTCGGCCAATACTTTTAAATTCGAGTCATAATCCTAAATGTGGAGGGGGTGTTAATGCTAGATGTCAGGCATCAGTATTATCATTATATGATTCAAATAGGCTAAAGAATCCAATGAAGGCTTCATCTGAATCTTCTTGGAAGAATATAGACGTTGAAATTGTTAATAAACTGAAGAATACGTCTAAGAAAATAGTTTTATTAACGCCGACTATTATTAGTCCATCTACAAGATCTTTATTGAAATTGTTTAAAAAGACTTATTCTAATTTCGAGACTATTGTTTATGATACAATTTCAAAAGATGCCATGTTGTCGGCTAACCAAAAATCTTTTGGATCCAGATTCCTTCCAACATATGATTTTCAAAAAGCAGAAGTAATAGTCTCTTTTGACGCAGACTTTTTATCTGAATGGCTTGACCCTGCACACGCTAAACAATATACAGCTAATAGAAAGCCAGAGAATGGCAAAATGTCACGACATTATCAATTTGAAAGTTTACTGTCTGTGACCGGAGCTAATGCAGATAAACGAGTCCCTATAAAACCAAGCAGTCAACAAGCATATGTTCTTCGGTTATATGATGCTTTATTGGCTCTTACAAATAGCCAGTCTATAAAATCTATTAAAACAAAGCACGATAAATTGATTAATCAAATAGCAAAAGAACTGTGGTCCAATAAAGGCAAGTCGTTAATTGTCTCGGGTAGTGACAATACAGATGTTCAAGTTGTAATTAACGCAATGAATATGTTGTTAGGTAATTACGAACAAACTTTATCGACCACAATTAAATCGAATTTATACTCTTCTAAAAATAAAGACGCAGATAATTTAATTGCTGATATGAATGATAATAAGATTGGTGTCCTTATGTTTTTAAACGCCAATCCAATATATACTCTTTCAGATTCAGATCGATTTAAGAATGCATTAGCAAAAGTTGAAACTAAAATATCTTTTTCAGAATCTATGGATGAAACTTCTGTTTTGTGTGATTACATCTGCCCAGATACAAATTACCTTGAAAGTTGGGGGGACCTGAACCCATATACAGGCTTTTATGCATTACAACAACCTACAATATCCCCACTATTTAACTCTAGACAAGTACAAGATAGTTTGTTGACTTGGATGGGGAATACAGTAAAATACTATGATTATTTAAAAACTTTTTTCAAAAAAAATATATCCAATAATTGGAATCAGGTTTTACATGATGGTTTTTTAAATAAAATTTCGAAAAAGAAGAACACTCGTGAGTATTATAGTTTTTCAGAAGTGATGCCAACTAGATCTCAGGCTACACAATCACAAATAGAAATCCAATTATATTTAAAATCATCTATTGGGACAGGAACCCATGCTAATAATCCTTGGCTACAAGAATTACCAGATCCTATTTCAAAAGTAACTTGGGATAATTACTTAACTATTTCACCTTCTCATGCACAGGAATTAGGTCTTAAAAATTGGCATGTGTCTAATGGTGCATTAGATGGGGATATGGTCAAATTATCAGTTGGCGACAAGCATTTAAAATGTCCGGTATATATACAACCAGGTCAAGCACATGGTGTATTAGGTCTGGCATTTGGATATGGCAGAGAAAATGCTGGTAAATCAGGCAGTAATGTAGGTGTAAATGCATTCAGTTTATATGAAAAATTTAACAGAAACCAGGTAGCTAAAGTCTCGATTGAAAAAATATCAGGTATACATGAATTCGCATGTACTCAAAATAGTCATACGATGATGGGGCGAAATATTGTCAAAGAAACAAATTTGTCTGACTACCTCAAGGATCCAAAATCAGGTAATAAGCAATTCTTATTACATTCTCATAAAGGTCATTTAAAGCCAAGTGAATTAACACTATGGGATGAACATGAGAAAGATGTTCATTTTTGGAATATGTCTATAGATCTAAATTCATGTACTGGTTGCGGAGCTTGTGTAGTTGCATGTCATGCAGAAAATAATGTCCCTGTTGTTGGTAAGGAAGAGGTTAGAAAAAATCGAGATATGCATTGGCTGAGAATAGACAGATACTATTCGAGTGATATGACTAAGGAGAGAGCAAAAGAAGAGGGTGTGGGTGCTATTGAGATGTATAAAAAAATGGAGGAACCAGCATCGTCTGAAAATTTAGAGGTTGTGTTTCAGCCGGTCATGTGTCAGCATTGTAATCATGCTCCTTGTGAAACGGTTTGTCCTGTTGCTGCTACTACACACTCTAGAGAAGGATTGAATCACATGACTTATAATAGATGTATAGGGACAAGATATTGTATGAATAATTGCCCATATAAAGTGCGAAGATTTAATTGGTTCAATTATGCAGGGAATGAGCAGTTTGATTATAATATGAACGATGATTTAGGAAAAATGGTTTTGAATCCAGATGTTACGGTTAGAGGAAGAGGTGTGATGGAAAAATGCACTATGTGTATACAAAATATTCAGAAATCAAAATTGGATGCAAAGAAAGAACGACGTAAAATCAAAGATGGAGAAATTGCATGTGCCTGTGAGAAAGCTTGTGACACTGGGGCCATTACGTTTGGGGATGTGTTAGATAAGGATAGTCGAGTTAGTCAAGAGAAAAAAAATCCGAGATCCTATTATCTAATAGAAGAATTAAATACACAACCTTCAGTTTTTTATAAAACTAAAGTAAGAAATAAAAAAGCATAAATTAATGAAGCATGAAGCATCAATTAGGGAACCGTTAATTATTGGGAATAAATCTCTTCATGATATTAGTGAAGATATTGCTAAACCAATAGAAACTAGTGCAAATAAATGGTGGTGGTCATTATTTATAGTATCAGTGACTGCTATGCTGTGGGGATTTGGTTGTATTTTTTATACTATAGGCACGGGAATAGGTGTTTGGGGTTTAAATAATACGGTTGGTTGGGCTTGGGATATTACTAATTTTGTTTGGTGGGTTGGTATTGGTCATGCTGGGACTTTAATCTCTGCGGTATTGTTATTGTTTAGACAAAAATGGAGATTATCTATTAATCGTTCTTCTGAAGCAATGACAATTTTTGCTGTTATACAGGCAGCTATTTTTCCAGGCATTCATATGGGGCGAATTTGGGTTGCATATTTTGTTTTTCCTTTACCTAATCAATTTGGTTCTTTATGGGTAAATTTCAACTCTCCTCTTTTGTGGGATGTTTTTGCTATTTCAACTTATTTTACTGTTTCTCTAGTATTTTGGTATATGGGTTTAATACCTGACTTTGCCATGATTCGAGATAGAGCAGTAAAACCAGTATTTAAAAAGGCAAAAAACTTCAAAGAAAAAATATCTAATTTCTTGAAAGAACAAACATCTAGTTATAATATATATAGTATTTTATCTTTTGGTTGGTCAGGCCGAGCAAAACATTGGCAACGACATGAGGTAATGTCTCTTGTTTTAGCAGGCCTAGCAACTCCATTAGTATTATCTGTACATTCAATTGTTAGTATGGATTTTGCCACTTCAGTTATACCAGGATGGCATACTACAATTTTTCCACCCTATTTTGTTGCTGGCGCTATCTTTTCGGGATTTGCTATGGTTCAAACTTTATTATTAGTTATGAGAAAAGTGGTTAACATGGAATCCTATATTACCATGCAGCATATTGAAATGATGAATATTATCATTATGGTTACGGGTTCAATAGTTGGGATAGCATATATTACGGAATTATTTATTGCCTGGTATTCGGGTGTTGAATATGAGCAATATGCATTTTTAAATAGGGCAACAGGACCTTATTGGTGGGCATATTGGGCGATGATGACTTGTAACGTAGTATCCCCCCAACTAATGTGGTTTAAAAAATTAAGAACAAGTATTGTGTTTACCTTTATATTATCAATATTTGTGAATATTGGGATGTGGTTTGAACGTTTTGTAATTATAGTCACATCATTACATCGTGATTATTTACCATCTAGTTGGTCAATGTTTTCTCCTACATTTGTAGATATAGGTATTTTTATAGGCACAATGGGCTTTTTTATGGTATTATTTTTATTGTACTCAAGGACTTTCCCCGTAATTGCTCAGGCAGAATTAAAAACGATATTGAAATCATCGGGAGATAATTATAAAAAAAGGATAAATGAGTAAAGAAAAAATTATATACGGTATATATGGGGATGATGATGTTATTCTAGATGCAGTCAAAATCATTCGAGAAAAAGGACATCATATTGATGAGGTTTATACTCCTTTTCCCATACATGGACTCGATACTGCTATGGGGCTAAAATACTCTCGGATTGCAATTTGTTCTTTTATTTATGGTTGCATAGGAGCTTCTTGTGCACTGTTTATGTTTTGGTATATTATGATATATGATTGGCCTATGAATATTGGAGGAAAACCGAGTTTTACATTAAATGAAAATTTACCTGCATTTATTCCTGTGACATTTGAAATGACAGTTTTTTTTGGAGCTCATTTGATGGTCATAACATTTTTAATTAGATGTGGTTTATATCCAGGTTCTTCGTCAAAAAGTCCAGATCCTAGAACCACAGATGATAAATTTTTAATGGAAATCCATACAAATGGAGATGTTAAGAAGATAAAAGAAATAAAAGATTTGATGAAAAAAACAGGAGCTGAGGAAATAAAAGAAAAAGAATAATATGTCAAATAAGATAGTTTATATATTAGTATTTATATTAATTTTTACAATAGGTTGTGGTGATTCCGCTTCTGACGGAAGAAAATTAACTAAACATCCGGGATATGAATATATGCCAGATATGTATAGATCCCCTTCTTATGAAACTTATTCAGAGAACCCATTGTTTCCAAATAATTCTACTGCTAGACAGCCAGTAAAAGGTACAATTCCTAGAGGTTTTGTTCCATTTGAGTACGAGAATACATTAGATGACTACTTAAAAGCAGGTGAAAATTTAATAAATCCACTAGAAAACAATTTAAGAAACATCGAAGAAGGAGAGGCGCTATATGTTATGTTCTGTGCACATTGTCATGGTAAAAGTGGAGATGGTAAAGGCTCTATCCAACATCCACTTTATGGTGCTGTGCCAAGTTATTCTGATGATGTATTGTTGAGGAGATCAGGCACCACTATGAAAGAATTGTCAGATGGACATATGTACCATGCCATTACCTATGGTTTTAATGCTATGGGAGGACATGCATCCCAAATTAATGCCGAAGAAAGGTGGAAAATTATAATGTATGTTAATGAATTACAAAAAGAGAATAACTAAATGTACACATTTACCCAAAATACTAAATCAATCTGTTTTGCCTTAATCGCCATTGGTATTGTTGCTATAGGATACGGATTTTATTCTGCATCAAAGACACACTATTCAGATGCAGAAATTAAAATAAAAGTAAAAGAATTATACAAGGGTTTATCTAATGAAAATAAGATAAAAAAAGATAAACACTACGCTTCTTCTACATATAAGTTTTCAAATTTATTTCATGCAATAGAAAAAGAATTCGATTGTCATTTTTCAGAAGAAGAAATTGCACATGCTCATTCAATAGACGATGTGATTTACAGAACTAAGCATTATTTTCATGCTCAAAAACAAAGACCTTGGTCTAGTTTATTTGTGAGCAATTTATTTTTCTTAATGATTTCGTTAGGAGGTTTAGTTTGGTTAGCAGTTCAATATATTTCTCAATCTGGCTGGTCAGCCTCATTGCTTCGTATTCCTCAGGCTGTAAGTTCCTTTTTACCTTTTGGTGGGGCAATTATGTTATTTATTATAATAACAGGAGCGTTGCATTGGCATCACACTTATCATTGGATGGATTCATCTTTAACATATGAGTATGTATATGAGAATACAGTCGGAACAGATCATCCTCAGTACACAGATGAAAAGGTTGATGGAGTTATAAAAAATAAAAAATATGATTCTATTATAGATGGAAAAACAGCATATTTAAATATCCCTTTTTTTATTATTAGAGCTATTATCTATTTATTGGGTTGGTGTTTAGTCGCTTTCTTATTAAGAAGATATTCATTAAATGAAGATAAAGAAGGAGGATTGAAGTGGCATAATAAAATGTTTGCACTCTCGGCCATGTTTATTGTCTTTGCGGCTATAACGACTTCAACGGGAGCATGGGACTGGATTATGTCAATAGACACTCATTGGTTTAGTACTCTTTTTGGATGGTATAGTTTTGCATCATTTTTTGTCTCGGCATGTGCAGTGATTGCTATCATTACTATTCATTTAAAATATAGTGGTTATTTGGAAAATGTAAATGAGAATCATATGCATGACTTTGGAAGATATTTATTAGCATTTAGTATTTTCTGGACTTATTTGTGGTTTGCTCAATATATGTTGATTTGGTATTCTAATATTCCAGAGGAAGTTACATATTACTTAATTAGATTTGAGTCATATCATATTCTAATCATAGTAGCATTAATTTTGAATTTTATGACACCAATGTTGTTAATCCAGGATAGAGCAGCAAAAAGATTAAAAGGACAAGTTTTATTTGTTGCGATATTAATTTTAATTGGTCACTTTATTGACGTGTTTGTGATGATTATGCCTGGGACAGTGGGAACACATTGGCATTTAGGGTTTGTAGAAATAGGAACCTTTTTAGGCTATGTTGGCTTTTTTACATTTGTGGTCCTACGTGCTTTAAGTAAAGTTCCACTTGATCAAAAAAATCATCCAATGTTAATAGAAAGCAAACACCATCATATTTAATAATAATTGAAAAAATGATAAAAGTATTAATTGTTTTAGTTGCTATTGTTTTTGTTGCTCAGGTTATTAGAATTTTCGAGATTTCTAATTTAATCACAAAAACAAAAAATGAAGTTAGTGATAGATCTAATCATATTAATGGTGTACTATTATTATTAAGCGGTATAGGGCTGTTAGCATTTTTCTTTTGGCAAAGAGCAGAGTGGATGGATGAAACATTGCAAGTGGCTGCTTCGGAACATGGTCCAATTATAGATAATTTGTGGGATACAACGATGGGATTAATTATTGTTGTCTTTTTAATTTTGACACCCATGTTATTTGGGATAGCATTTTTTTATAGAGGCAAAGAAGATAAAAAAGCAAGTTATATTACACATAATAATAAGCTAGAATTTTTCTGGACAGCAATTCCAGCTGTTGTCCTAATGGCATTGATAAGTTATGGATTGGTAGTTTGGGGTAAAATTGTAAATCAAGATATCTCAGATGCAATGGTTATCGAAATTTATGCTAAGCAATTTAGTTGGACAGCAAGATATGCGGGTGATGATAATAAGTTAGGTCGAGCTGATGTGCGATTTGTTGGGGGTAAAAATGAATTGGGGGTTATTTCTCAGAGAACCAAAGAAAATCAAATATCATCGATTGAAACAAAAATTATCAATCTAAATTTAGATTTGAAGAATAGTGAAAATCCTGCTGAGAAAAAATTAATCACTAAAAAAATTGATAAATTAGAAAAACAGAAAAAAACATTGATGACATATTTTATAACCACACCAATGGATAAATTATTGTCAGCAGAAGATGATGTTGTCACAAAAGAGCTTCATCTTCCAGTAGGTAAAAAAGTTTTATTTAAGTTTAGATCACAAGATGTGATTCATTCTGCGTATCTTCCTCATTTTAGAGTTCAGATGAACTGTGTTCCAGGTACAACAACACAATTTGCTTTTACACCAACCATTACAACTGTTGATATGAAAAAAGAATTGAATGATGAATCATTTGAATATGTTATGTTATGTAATAAGATTTGTGGAAATGCTCATTATAATATGCAAATGAAAGTGATAGTCGAAACAGAAGAAGAATATAATGCATGGATGGAAACTCAAAATAATACTAAAATTTCAAATTTATAATTAAAAAAAACTAAATAATTATGAGTGAACACGGACATCACAAAGAAAACTTTTTCTCAAAATATGTTTTTAGTTTGGATCATAAAATGATATCAAAACAATTTTTGATTACGGGTATGATCATGGGAGTTATTGCAATGGTTATGTCGGCATTATTCAGAATACAACTTGCTAATCCAGGTGAATCAAGCGGTATATTAAGCACTTTTTTAGGCAGGTGGGCTGAAGGAGGCGTGATGAGTCCAGACATTTATTTATCGTTAGTTACCATACATGGGACCATAATGGTCTTTTTTGTATTAACAGGAGGCTTAAGTGGCACATTTGCAAACTTGTTGTTGCCTTTTCAAGTAGGTGCTCGTGATATGGCTTCTGGCTTTTTAAACATGCTTTCATACTGGTTCTTTTTTGCCTCTTGTGTTGTGATGATTATTTCTTTGTTTATTCAATCTGGACCGGCATCTGCAGGCTGGACAATATACCCTCCTTTGAGCGCTGTGCCAGAAACTATTTCTGGGTCAGGTCTTGGTATGACCTTATGGCTAGTTAGTATGACTTTATTTATTGTATCTTCTTTATTGGGTGGATTAAATTATATTGTTACTGTTTTAAATTTAAGAACAACAGGTATGTCTATGACGAGACTTCCTCTGACTGTTTGGGCATTGCTTGTGACAGCAATTTTAGGTGTTTTATCGTTTCCTGTATTATTATCAGCAGCATTATTATTAATTTTTGATCGAAGTTTTGGAACAAGTTTTTATTTGTCTGATATACTTGTCCAAGGAGAAGTGCTATCCCATGCAGGAGGTAACCCTATTTTGTTTCAGCATTTATTTTGGTTTTTAGGCCACCCAGAAGTTTATATTGTTTTATTACCAGCATTGGGTTTAACTTCTGAAATTATCGCAACGAATTCAAGAAAGCCTATTTTTGGTTATCGAGCAATGATAGGCTCTATATTAGCAATTGCATTTTTATCATTTATTGTGTGGGGACATCATATGTTTATTACTGGAATGAATCCATTTTTGGGTTCAGTTTTTGTTTTTACAACATTATTAATTGCCATACCCTCTGCCATTAAAGTGTTTAACTATATAGCCACTTTATGGCGAGGTAATTTGCAATTTACTCCAGCCATGTTATTTTCAATAGGACTAGTATCTACTTTTATTACTGGAGGTTTAACAGGTTTAATTTTAGGAGATAGTGCATTAGATATTAATGTTCATGACACCTATTTTGTTGTTGCACATTTTCATATTGTAATGGGATTATCTGCTATTTTTGGGATGCTTGCTGGTGTTTATCATTGGTTCCCTAGAATGTATGGCAGGTTAATGAATTTAAAATTAGGCTATGTCCATTTTTGGGGCACTTTCATTTGTGCTTATGGAACATTTTTCCCCATGCACTTTTTAGGGATGGCAGGACTGCCAAGGCGTTATTATTCGAATAGCGCATTCCCGATGTTTGACAATTTAGTTGATATTAATGAAATAGTTAGTTTTTTTGCTATAGCTGGAGCATTAATACAGGTCGTATTCTTTTTTAATTTCTTTTATAGTATTTTTAGAGGAACACCATCACCACAAAATCCTTGGAAATCTAACACTCTAGAGTGGACTGCTCCAGTTGAGAGAATTCATGGTAATTGGTCAGGTGAAATACCAACTGTTCACAGATGGGCATATGATTATTCTAAGCCAGGGATGGATGATGATTTTGTGCCTCAAACAGTCCCTTTAAAGAAAGGCGAGGAAGAACATCACTAATAATTTATAGTTTTTCTTTTAATTAATTCATAACTTGTTTATGTACATCAAATTATATGAAGGAGAAAGAAAAGCCAAATCAGTATAATTCATTAGATCAAGAATTTGAAAATAAATTAAGGCCTAGTCAATTTTCAGATTTTGCTGGGCAAAAAAATGTTATTTCTAACTTGGAAATTTTTGTTGAAGCAGCTAATAGGAGAGGTGAGGGTATGGATCATGTGTTATTATATGGTCCACCTGGACTTGGCAAAACAACATTAGCAAATATTATAGCAAATGAACTAGGGTCTAATTTAAAAATAACATCTGGTCCAGTGCTAGATAAACCAGGTGATTTAGCTGGATTATTGACAAGCTTAGAAGATAGAGATGTCCTATTTATTGATGAAATACATCGATTGAGTACGGTCATTGAGGAGTATTTATACTCTGCGATGGAAGATTTTCGAATTGATGTTATGATTGAGAGTGGTCCGAGCGCTCGATCAGTACAAATTAATTTAAATCATTTCACTTTAATTGGAGCAACCACTAGGGCGGGACTGTTATCATCTCCACTTCGAGATCGATTTGGCATCACCTCTAGGCTAGAGTATTACGACTCAGATGTTTTAAGTTCTATTATCCTAAGGTCTTCAAGTATTTTAGAGGTTGGAATAAGTAAGGATGCTGCTTCAGAAATAGCTAGTAGAAGTAGAGGTACCCCACGAATTGCCAATGCACTACTTCGTCGGATTAGAGACTTTGCTCTCGTAAAAGGGAATGGTGATATTGATATGGCAATTACAGAAATGGCTCTAAACTCTCTTAATGTGGATAAAAATGGACTTAATCAAATGGATAAGAAAATACTTAACTGTATGATTGACAAATTTAAAGGTGGACCTGTTGGATTAACAACAATTTCAACTGCTGTTGGAGAAGAAGCAAATACGATTGAAGAATTATATGAGCCGTTTTTAATTAAACAGGGTTATTTAGAAAGGACACCAAGGGGGCGACAAGTGACACAAAGTGCGTATGATTTCTTAGGAAAAATACGGCCCGGTAATCAGCAAACTATTTTTTAAGAAAATAATACTTTATTACAAAAGATATAGATGTATTATACTGTCCTCTATTCCATTGATATACATTAGAATCTGAATTATGTTGACTCAAAGAGTGTGGTCTTATTGGAGAAAGGGAATTAGAGAATCTGCTGTTAAAATATAGATTCGGATTAATTTTATATTGAAATCCTATATGACAACTATATTCAATTTTTTTTATATCAATTCCATAATCATCAATTCCATCATATTCTTCAATCCAATTGAGTAGATGTCCTATGGAAAATCCTAATTCAACATGACTGTTTTTAGATATGGTTTTTTTAATTGAAATAGGTATTTCTATATAATTGACTTGAAACTTATAGCCTTCATTATATGTGTTTTGTGCAATTAGTTCTCGACTACCTTTGTTTATGTATTGTAATTCTATTTGTCCATCAAAATTTCGGAATTCCCGAGTTACAAATCCACCGATTCTAAGCCCCAATTTATTGAATCCGGATAAATTATCACCTGATACTTGACTGGTGTTTATCCCAATAATAGTGCCTGCATTGAAGTCTTGACTATAGCAAAAACTTGATGCCAAAATAAAAAAAAAGACAACAATTTTATTCATGAATAATATGATGTTTTTGAACATGCTCAATAACCAAGGTCTCCGTGTCATAAACATATGCTAATACAGCACAATTATTTATATTATTCCAATCATTTGTCCAATTAACATTAGCATCTTCATTAAATATTAAGGTGTGTGTTGCTTGATATCCGGATTGCCCTTCTAGGCTAACAAAAGCAAATTTGGTTATATTTTCTCCATATGCCCCATTTACAGCAGATCTATAAATATCATTATGTTCATAATCTTGAATTGTTTCACTTCCATCATCTTGTGGAGAAATAATTCCATCTTCTATTATTACAAGACATAAATTATAATTAGTTTCTAGATTGTTTAGCAGGATAATATTAGTTTGAATAGTAAGTTCTTTATTTAACTCATTTAATGAGGTGTTTATGCTAAAATCGATGTTTTTTTCCAAAGGGTTCCCATCATCATCATATAATAAATTATCTATTTCTTGTGCCCATTCATCTTTTGTAAAACATCTATTAGAAATTCCACCGGCCACTCTATTTACAGTTCCAAGAGGGAGGAAACTAGCTCCCATATCAGTTGCAATTAAATCACTAGCATTTGTTGTGAAATCATACGGATAATTTTCATCAATACCAGTGAATTCTGTTAATGCCCCAGGATGTATGGCAATAGAAATTAAATTGTCTTTATAAAAATCCTTTAATTCATCTACTTTTCTGCTTGCTTCTGGACAATTACTACATTTATGCCCAGTAAACTTTTCAATTAATATAGTTTTTTCCGCGCTCTGATTTCCGGCTTCTATATATGGTGGCTCTATTTTATCACATGATATCCAGCATAATAAAATAATTAACAAAATTGCAGGTATTCTTTTTTTCATAATTTAAAATGAACTCGTTAAACTAATTAAAAACCCATTTGATGCAGGCACTTCTCTACACACTCCCCCGACGCAAAATAATCCTTGTCTTTGTTTTCCGTAAGTTATTGTTATTCTATGTGCTCCCTGATTATAACCAATGGATGTAGAATAATAATGAGGTTTTTCGCTATAGCCGTAATTATATAAGTCTTGTACAGAGAAAAATAATTTTGAAATTTTATACTCTATTAGGCCCATTGCCCAATTTCCAAAATGTTGTTCAGTATATAGGTGTTGTATTTCGGTTCTGATAGATGTTCTTGCAGGTTTGTTGAATAATGGAAATTTTATAGAGCCTGTCTTTATGAGTGACTCTAATATGACAATTTTTGCCTTTATGATTTCGTGTTGTTTGTTTTCAGGTATCGATTGGGATTTAAGAATTTTATCATTATTGATTAGATCAATATATGTTCCTATTAATTTTAGATTTCTATTGATTTTTTTACTGACTTCAATATTAAATTCTTGAAATAATTGATCTTCTCCTAATTGCCAAAAATTAGAATCATAACCAACTGTTCCACTTTGATTTAGTACTTCAGCATCGCTAGCGAGGGTTTTGTTAATACTAAACATATTAGAAAAATTGATATTAATTTGGGTGCCGTATTTCCCCCCAATTTTCGATTTTTTAGGAACTGTATAATAAAAATCAAATTGCAGACCCATCTCTCCATTTGCCTGACTAGAATATGGGTATATTGTTGCTAAAGAATAGGCTTGTTGTTTAGTAAATGGAGTAATGTAGTTAATATTTAAATCTTGTAAAATAGCATTTCTTTCACTCCGAAAACTCATATTTTGAATTCTCTTTGCGCCAAATGAAACCCCAAGCCCTTTTTTAGAATAATTAGTAGTCAGAATCACAGCATTCCCATTTTTATAGATATAATTATTCTCAGCACTTGGGTCATTAATTTTATATGCATAATCTAAATTTACGGAAGTGTTTTTTTTAGTTATGCTAATGCGCCCATTAAACGCTCCAATATTTGCAGGTAATATATATATAGGGTCATTATCAAATTCTTTTTTTGTTACAAAACTACCTCCTAGATTAATTATAGATTCCCAATTCTTTAATAAAAAATTATTTAACCCTATGTCTAAATTTATTGCTCGAATCAAACTTTTGCTATATTCCCAGTATGATTTTTGATGCCCAATTAATGTGGTCAAATATATTCCATATTTTGGAGACACCGCCTTTAATCGGAATCCGTTAATAGAGTTGTCTATACCTAAATTAGGATCAAAGTAGCTTCGAAGAATTAACCCACTTCCAAATTCTTCATAAAAATTTCCAATTGTAACATCAATATTTCGGTTCTTATATTGAATAAACTTATTTGCTATCCCATATCCCTGGTATTCTGTAAGGCCGGGAATAGGATTATTATATAATTCTAATCTTGTCCCGATACTCAGTTGGTTGTAATTGTATAGTAAATTAGTATATCCTGATGTGTATGGTTTTCGTTTGTCAGCGTTAATGGTATTGTCTTCCTGAAATGTTTGATAATTCAGCTGGCTATTACCACTTATATTGTGGTTTCCATAATCTTGACTAAAGACATTGCAAGAAAGCAATAAAATAATGACACTAATTTTTTTGCACATGCGACTAGTCAATTAATTCAAGAATTTTTTCATAGAGATCTTCTTCATCTCCATCAGTATATGTAACGTGGTCCCAAACAATTTCTTTTTCCTTATTTAATAGGAAAGTATGCGGAATCGGATTAACACCCATTTTAGTTGCAAATTCGCGATTGCTGTCTTGGTATATTTCATATTCCCATCCTTTAGCATTTACTAAAGGTTTTATTTTGGAGGTGTTTCTTGCATCATCAATACTGATTGCAATTAATTTTATATTTGTTTCTTCTTGCCAATCGCTATATACTTCATGAATATTTTCTAATTCTTGTTTACATGGTTTGCACCATGTTGCCCAAAAGCTAATTACTATTGGGTTACCATTATTTTCAAATTCAGAAGTGTTAATAATAGTATTTTCTAGCGTTTTAATATCAACTGATGGTATTTGAGATAAACAAATAGCACTCATCAGGAACAGTAAATAATAATATCTTTTCATTTTTATTTTAAAATTAAAAGTTAAAAAAAAAGCCACATTCGAAGTGGCTTTTTTTTTAGCATAACATAATATATTATTCTAGTATGGTTAATGGCTTTAAGATGTTTTCGCCATCAATCATTACATTCATATAATATAATCCAGGGAATAATTTGTTAGATTCTATTTTAATATTATTTGAGCCTGGAATTAACATGACCTCATTGTTATATACTACCTTCCCAAGGTTATTGTATATTTCTACAGATATTTCCTCAGAACTTGGCGAGTATACAGCAAGATTTGTGTATTCTTTAAACGGATTCGGGAAAACGTTTACTTCAATTTCTTTAGCATCTTCAATTCCTAATGATTCTGTTATTTCAAATGCTACTGTCGCCTGATATTCAAATTGAACTACATCTAAAAGTGTACTATTGCCACCATTATCAGTAAGTGTCACCACTCCATCATCATATGCGCCCCACATTGAAGCTTCTACTCCATCTCCATAAGCATCATATATATGGAATGTATAACATCCTGCATCTAATTCCCAACTTTCTTCAATTATTTCATAATTGCCATAACCTGATCCAGATGCAATTATACCCCATTCATTCAATAGTTCCCAAGAAGTTTCCACTCCCCAATTGTCGGTCATGATATATAGCGAAACATAATTAGAGCTTGCTACAGATCCTTCAATGGATGTGCTTAAAGTATTATTACTTTCATCCATATCTCCGCTATAGTCTATTTCAAAACTTATACTTGCACCATCTGGAATATTAGAAATTGATCCTAGATCAACGGTAGCTGTCTGATAAGTTCCTAGCGACCCTGACCAAGGATAAGTATCTACTGTAGATCCATTAATCTTTGTTAAGATGTCACATGCACTTAATGTTGCTCCTATGCTATAATTTTGAATTGTAACAGATGCTGATTCTAAGCTGCCGCCACAATAAGTAGGATCTCCATTATAAGATAGTATTTTTGCATCTTTACTATATTGCGCGCTAGTACATGAACCAATTTCTCCCATAAAAGAACTTACACTAGTTAATTGCCCCACTTCTGTTACCATTCTATCTGGGCAAATTTTATATATTGTTGGATAGTATGCTAATGCGTAGTCGTTTGCAACATCACCACTTGGATCATCCATTAATAAATAAGTAATAACACTCGTCCAGTCACCTAGGTCACTATTTGTAAGTGTTGATGCAGCTGTACTTGGATCTGCTTCTACAGCAACACAAACTACATCATCTGGATATGCATCTTGGAGCTCTTCTAAGACGCCTGTTTCTGCATAACTCCAACATGGACCACACCAAGTAGCAAATAAATCTAATATAACTGTTTTCCCCTCATCTAGAGTGGAGTGTAGATTAAATTCATTTCCATTAATATCAGTTAATGTAAAGTCTTCACCAAAGCTATTAGGAGGTAATTGGGCATATGAGCAATAAAAAATTGAACACATAGCAAATAGTAATAGTTTTTTCATAATTTTTTGTTTAAAAGTACGTTAATAATCAGTCTACTAATATAATAAAATTATAACAGATATTATGTTAATTGCATCTAATTGGTCTAATTATCATTAAATTTGCACAATATCAATTTTAAATTTGGTTGTTATGAAAATTATCTATTTAAAAATTTCACTAATTAGTAGTTTATTATTATTTATTGCCTGCCCTCCTGAGATGATTTCTGGTTGCACAGACTCTTTAGCATGTAATTATAACCCTAATGCAACCGATGATGATGGTTCTTGTAATTTGCCTGATGGATGCATGGATTTATTAGCTTGTAACTATAATGCTTCATCTCTCTGTGATGATGGCTCATGTTTATATGAAGCGGATGCACTACCAAATCCGATAGAGATTACACATTTTGAAGAATATGTTGTCGGAGAGGTTGACAGTTTGCTCGTATCACATATACATGTTAGAAATGCTTCTTGTGAGAATATGAACAATCTAGTCGTTCGAAAGATTTTTAATGACAATAATGCATCTGCATACTTCTGTTTCAATGGCATTTGTTTTACTTCTACCACTATAACATCTCCAAACCCATTAAATCTAGAGCCTTTTGAAGAAGATGATTATTTTAAAGGATATTTAACTTCAGATGTTCCTGGTATTTATTCAGTTACATATCGTTTTTATATAGAAGATAATCCATCTGAATCGACAGAGGTAGTAATTGATTATGAAGTTAATTAAATCATTGTTTTTAATACTTTAAAAGCATATTATGAGTGATATAAATAGAAGAGAAGCCTTAGACTTTCATTCAAAAAAAAGACCAGGCAAAATAGAGGTTGTTCCTACTAAACGATATCGTTCTCAGAGAGATTTAGCTTTGGCTTATTCTCCAGGTGTGGCAGAGCCCTGTAAAAGTATAGCAAAACGAAAAACAGATGTTTATAAGTATACTGCTAAAAGTAATTTGGTGGCTGTTGTCACAAATGGTTCAGCTGTTCTTGGATTAGGTAATATTGGGCCAGAGGCAGCTAAGCCTGTAATGGAGGGAAAGGGGCTGCTATTTAAAATTTATGCTGATATAGATGTTTTTGATATTGAATTAGATGTGAAGAATGTCGACTCATTTGTTGAAACTGTAAAAGCAATGGCGCCTACTTTTGGGGGTATTAATTTAGAAGATATCAAGGCTCCAGAATGTTTTGAGATTGAAAAGAGATTAATTGAAGAATTAAGCATTCCCGTGATGCATGATGATCAACATGGCACTGCAATTATTTCATCTGCGGCATTATTAAATGCTCTTGATTTGGTTGGTAAAAAAATTGATAAAATTAAGATGGTTGTGAATGGTGCTGGAGCAGCCGCTATTTCTTGTTTAAAATTATATATCCGTTTAGGAGTTAAAAGAAAAAATATTATCCTTTGTGATAGTAAAGGAGTAGTTAGAAAAGGTGCCGCTGATTTATCAAAGGAGAAAAAAAAGTTTGCAACTAATAGAAGACTATCTACGTTATCCGATGCAATGAAGAAAGCAGATGTTTTTATAGGCTTATCTGTTGGAAATACAGTTACTCCAAAGATGTTAAAAACAATGAATAAGAATCCCATTGTATTTGCTATGGCGAATCCAGATCCAGAAATTCCATATTTGGATGCTAAAAATAGCAGGAGTGATATAATTATAGCAACTGGTAGATCAGATTTTCCTAATCAAGTGAATAATGTTTTGGGTTTTCCATATATATTTAGGGGAGCATTGGATGTTCGTGCAAGTATTATCAATGAATCCATGAAGGTTGCCGCAGTTCGTGCGATTGCAGCTCTTGCTAAAGAAGCTGTTCCAGAGGATGTCAATTTAGCGTATCATGGTAAAAATTTATCTTTTGGGAGAGATTATATTATCCCTAAACCAAATGACCCAAGATTAATTACTCGCGTTTCAATTGCGGTAGCAAAAGCTGCTATCAAATCTGGCGCAGCAAAAAAAGAAATAACAAATTGGGACAAATATGAAGAGTTTTTAATAGATAGACTTGGTTTAGATAATCAATTGATTAGGGGCTTTAATAGAATAGCAAAAGAAAATAAAAAGCGTGTTTTATTTATTGAAGCAGATAATTATAATGTTTTAAAGGCAGCTGAGATACTTAGTTTAGACCAAATTTGTGAGCCAGTATTGTTAGGTAATAGATCTTTTATTGATAAGTTTGCTGATGAGAATGGGATGGATCTTTCAGGGATTGAAATTATAGATGTTAAAAACACGGAGCTTAGAGATAAAAGACATGAATATGCAGATATTTACTGGAAAATGCATGAACGAAATGGCGTAACTAAAAATCAGGCTAGAAGAAGAATGAGAGACAGAGCATATTTTGGATCTATGATGCTATTAAACAATGAGGCAGATGTGTTTTTATCTGGGGTTACAAGAAGTTACCCCGAAGCATTAAGGCCCCCCTTGGAAATTATAGGAAAACAATCTAATCTATTAGCAGGTCTTTATATTGTAGTTACAAAGAAGGGCCCAATCTTTTTTGCAGACACAACGATTAACAAAAATCCATCTAAGGAGGATTTGTTAGAGATCACTTCATTGACAATGAAGGCTGTGAAAAGATTTGGCATTAAGCCTATTATTTCTATGTTATCATATTCTAATTTTGGGTCGTCTAAAGATAAAGACACTATTAAGATTAATCATGTGGTTAAACAATTACAAAAGGATTATCCATCATTACTTATTGATGGTGAAATGCAGGCAAATTTTGCGCTTAATAAAAATAAACGAATAGGATTATTCCCATTTTCTAAACTTGGAGAAAAAAAAGTTAATACTTTAATTTTTCCAAATTTAGTTTCAGGAAATATATCATATAAAATTTTACAAGAACTGTCAAATGTTGAAACCATGGGGCCAGTGTTATTGGGGATGAATAAATCAGTACACATATTACAACTAGAAAGTAGTGTTAATGAAATTATACATATGGCAACTATTGCATCGGTTGATGCACATGAAAGAAAATAACTTATGATTACTTTTTTGAAAGGAAATATGATTGAATTGTCACCTACTCACGCAGTTATTGAGTGCAATGGTGTTGGATATTATTTACATATTTCTTTATATACTTTTTCAAAATTTGAAAACACAGAAAAACAGATAAATAAATTTTTCACTTATTTATCTGTTAAAGAGGATTCACATACTTTGTATGCTTTTTTTGATAAAATAGAGAGAGATTGTTTCTGTTTATTATTGTCAGTTTCTGGTGTTGGGGCATCTACTGCACGGATGATTTTGTCCTCTTTAAGCCCCAATGAACTGCAAAGAGTCATTGTTAATGAAGATGTAAATGCATTAAAAAGTGTAAAAGGAATAGGCTTGAAGTCAGCTCAAAGAATTATAATAGATTTAAAAGACAAAATAGCCTTGGGCACATCTGTGAGTATGGATTTCCAGGGTGAAAACAATAGTGTCAAACAAGAAGCTCTATATGCATTGGAAAAGTTAGGTTTTTCTACTAAGAAAATGCATCCAATTTTAGATAAAATTATATATGAAAATGATAATTTGTCCGTTGAAGAATTAATTAAAGTGGCTTTAAAAACGGTATAGAGTTTTGATTTATTATTTAAAAAATAAAATATACATATTAGCTTTAGTATTTTCATGTTTGTTTATGCTTCGAGGACAGCATGCTAATCCAGATAATTGGCTAAACACTCCTTCAAATATTGTAGATAGTACAGAGTATGATTATCAAACACAGACTATTTTCATCACTAATTATGTCGGCGGATATCCTTTAAGTGTCCCTGCTTATTTTTCTCATTCGGAGTACGAAAATTATTTATTTAATAAAAACTTTTATAATTATTGGAAAGATAGGATACAAATTGCTGGTGATAATGCAGAGTCCGGTAAGATCGGATTTACAGATCAACTTACTAACAGAATTTTTGGTGGATCAATTGTTGATATAAGACCACAGGGTTCAGCAGAATTAATATTTTCGGGTGTTATTAATAAAATTGATAATCCGGCATTACCGGAAGAACAGAGGAAAACAACCTCTTTTAATTTTGATGAGCGTATCCAGATGAATGTTATCGGTCGAATTGGGAATAAATTACAATTACAAGCGAACTATGATACAGAAGCAACTTTTGAATTTGAAAACGAGATTAAACTAGAATATGCTGGAGATGAGGATGATATTGTTAAAAAGATTGAATTAGGAAATGTCAGCTTACCCTTGTCTGGATCATTAATTACCGGAGCTCAAAGTTTGTTCGGAATAAAAAGTAAGCTACAGTTTGGAAAAACAACTGTTACGACTGTGTTTTCTGAACAAAAAAGCGAAACATCTTCAATTGAAATTCAAGGAGGCGCTCAAATGACAGAATTTGAACTGTCTATTGATGACTATGAAGAAAATAAACACTTTTTTTTATCACAATATTTTTATGAATCATATGATCAAGCTATGAATCCGGAGTTATTGCCGATTATTAGCTCAGGAATTAATATTACCAAGATAGAAGTATATGTAACTAATAAAAACTCCACTACGGTTAATACTCGAAATATTCTGGCTCTACAAGATTTAGGTGAGCACAGCGCGATTAATCCAATTAATGGATTATTGGAAGATAATAATACACCTTTTCCATATGTTCCAGATAATTTAAATAATTCCTTAAACCCATTTGATTTTGTTGCTGAAGTAGCGGATAACACTTCAGACTCAATACGTAATATATCTGAGATCACATCAGCCTTTAATAATCCACTATACGATGGGTTTAATCAAGGGCTAGATTATGAAAAAATTGAGAATGCACGAAGATTATCTACGTCTGAGTACTCTGTAAACTCACAATTAGGATTTATTTCACTTAATCAGGCATTAGCATCAGATGAAATTCTCGCAGTTGCTTTTCAATATACCTATATGGGAGAAACTCATCAAGTAGGTGAGTTTTCTACTGATGTTACCTCCCCAAGCACATTAATTCTAAAATTATTAAAATCTACCATGACAGATGTGTCGCAGGCAAATTGGAATTTATTAATGAAAAATGTTTATTCTCTAGGGGCATATCAAATAAATAGAGATGATTTTATATTAGAAATACTGCATCAAAATGATTCTTTAGGAGCTCCTGTAAACTTTTTAACACAGGGGCCTTCTGGGGTGAAAGAAACACCATTACTTCAAATCTTTGGTGTTGATAATTTAAATTCTAATAATGACCCTGGTTCAGATGGTGTGTTTGATTTTATTGATGGTGTCCTGATTAATGCTTCAAATGGACGTATTTATTTTCCTACTACGAAGCCATTTGGTTGTGCGCTAAGAAAAAAGTTTAGTGGTATAAATGTGGATTGTGAAAATCCAAATTCTTCAGACCCATTTTTTTCAGTTGCTAACTTATATTGTTTCGATGCCTTATATGACTCTACGCAAGCTGCTGCTCAACAAATAGCAGAATTGAATAAGTTTTTATTGCGAGGTCAATATAAATCTTCAGTAGGTTCTGAGATCTCATTGAATGCCATGAACATACCTGATGGGTCTGTTAAAGTGAGTTCTGGGGGTAGATTATTGGAAGAAAATATACATTATACTGTAGATTATACAATGGGGCGTGTTCGGATTATAGATGAGGGAGTATTAAGTGCATCTGAGCCAATAAGAATCACATTAGAGAATAATTCACTTTTTAATTTTCAGTCGAAACGATTTGTAGGTGCACACGTAGACTATAAGTTTAATAAAGATTTTATTATAGGTGCAAGTGCATTAAATTTAACCGAAAAACCACTAACACAGAAAATTAATATTGGAGACGAACCAATATCGAATACAATTGTTGGATTAAATAGTTCCTATTCAAAAGATTCCCGCTTTTTGACTAAGATTATTGATAAATTGCCATTAATAGAGACAAAAGCAATTTCAAATATTGCGATTAATTCAGAATTTGCATATTTCATACCAGGCCATCCTAAATCAATCAATATTGACGCAACAGGCACATCCTATATAGATGATTTTGAGAATAGTCAATCAGGTATTGATATAAGAAATGTGTCTGCTTGGTCACTTTCTTCTACCCCTACAGGGAATATCGGGTCAGGTGATGGGTATTTCCCTGAAGCAACTTATAGTAATGACCTTCAATATGGATATAATAGAGCAAAAATCGCATGGTATGTTATTGATCCATTATTTCAAAGGAATTCTACGATTACTCCAGAACATATAGTCAATGATCCAGATCAGCAAGCAAATCATTATGTGAGAGAAGTTTTCATTAATGAAGTTTTTCCAAATAAAGATCAACAAACAGGACAACCCTCTAGACTCAGAACTTTAGATATCGCCTTTTACCCCGAGGAGAGAGGGCCGTATAATTTTGATGTTGAGCCTTCAGATCATTCTGCCGGTATAGATGCTAATGGATATTTAAAAGAGCCTAAAAGTAGATGGGGGGGGATGACTAGAAAAATTGAAACAAATGATTTTGAAGCGGCCAATATTGAGTTTATTGAATTTTGGATGATGGACCCCTTTTTATATAATAGTGATCATACCGGGGGAGAGTTATTTATTAATTTAGGCAATATTTCCGAAGACATCTTAAAAGATTCACGTAAGAGTTTTGAGAATGGCCTGCCTATAGATGGTTCGGACACAAATATAGATACTACCATATGGGGTAGAGTTCCGTCCATTCAATCTTTAGTAAATGCTTTTGATAATGATGAAGGTGCTAGGGAAAATCAGGATTTAGGCTATGATGGATTGGATGATGCTTCGGAGTTAATTTTCAATGATTATGTCTCTAGAATAGAAAGTAATTTTGCAAATTTGAATGACTCTGTATACATCAAGGCACAATTAGACCCGGCAGCCGATAACTTTCAGTATTTCAGGGGCACGGAATTTGATAGCCAGGAAACAAGTATCTTGAAAAGATATAAAGATTACAACGGTGTTCAGGGTAATTCTCCAACATCTGCACAATCTACAGAAGATTTTCCCACTTCAGCAACTAATTTGCCAGATATTGAAGATATAAACAATGATCAAACTTTAAGTGAGGCGGAAGGTTATTATCAATATAAAATAGAGTTAAATCCATCTGAGATACAGCAAGGTTTAAATTATATTAATGATATTTATGTTGATAGTACACAAGGTCCAAGTTTTGGAACAAGATGGATTCAGTTTAAAATTCCTATACAAAATTATAGTGAAAAAGTTGGCACTATTGAAGATTTCAAATCTATAAGGTTTTTGCGAACATTTTTAACAGGATTTGAAGATCCTATTGTTTGTCGATTTGCAAGTTTTGAATTAGTTAGAGGAGAATGGCGTAGATATTTAAATGATTTGTCAACGGGCACTGAACAATCATTTGTAAATAATTTTACTCAATTTGATATATCAGTTGTAAATTATGAAGAGAATGCTCACAGATCACCTGTGCCATATAATTTACCTCCAGGGATAGAACGGGAAACCATGTATGGTGCAACTAGCTTCACGCAACAAAATGAACAAGCAATGGTTTTAAAAATTCGCGATTTAGAAGATGGAGATGCTAGGGCAGCGTTTAAAAATGTGACCATGGACATGAGGAATTATGAAAAAATTGAAATGTATGCTCATGCTGAATCAATTGAAGAATATGGTTTATTAAACGACTCACTACATCTTTTTCTTCGTGTGGGGAGTGATTATATTAACAATTATTATGAATACTCGATACCGCTAAAAACAACAGATTGGTATGTTAGTAAAGAGAATCGTGAAGCTATTTGGCCCATTGAAAATAGAATAGACTTGCCATTAACTTTACTTCAGTCAGTGAAGCAAGAAAGAAATAACCTTGATTTCCCATTTGATTCAGTATATACTTATTTGGAAAATAGTGGCAGGGCAGTCTCTATTGTTGGTAATCCAAATTTAGGGAATATAAAAACCATTATGTTAGGAGTTAGAAATCCTATAGAAACAAATGCACAAAATGGAGAATCGCAATCAGGCGAAATTTGGGTTAATGAATTGAGATTAACTGGTTTTAATGAAAAGGGGGGGTGGGCCGCAAGAACACAAGTTAGATTACGATTGGCAGATTTTGCAAATATTGCTTTTGCTGGATCCATTAGCACAGTTGGTTTTGGTAGTTTAGAGAAAAATATTTCTGAAAGAAATCTAGAAGACTCTAGAAGATATAATTTAACGGCTAGTGTAGAATTAGGGCAATTGTTTTCCCCAGAATCTAATGTGCGATTCCCTATGTATGTTTCTGTTTCGGAATCCAAAGACAGTCCTCAGTACAATCCCCTCGATCCAGACATACTGTTAGCAACTAGTCTAGATGTAGCAGAAAAAGAGGGAGGACAAATTGCAAGAGATTCACTGGAAAGAATAGTTCAAGATTACACAAAAATAAAAAGTATTAATTTCACAAATGTGCGAAAAGAAAGGCCGGCGGGTAAAAACAATTCTAAAATTTATGATTTAGAAAATTTTTCTCTAAGTTATTCTTATAATGAGGTTAATAGTAGTAATATAAATACAGAGTATTTAATTCGAAAAGATCATATGGGGGGTGTGGGATATAATTTTAATACAACTCCAAAAAATATTAAACCTTTTTCTAAGGCCAAACTTTTAAAAAAGGGAAAGTACCTGAGATTAATAAAAGACTTTAATTTCTATTATTTACCCAAGCAATTCTCATTTAGAACAGACTTTAATAAATCTTACTTAGAATCAAAAATGAGGAATACTTCTGGATTAGATCTTGATTTACCAGCGATGTATAGTAAGTTATTTACAATGAGTAGAATTTATAATATGAAGTATGATATCACTCGATCTATAAAACTTAATTTTTCTGCTCGAAATCAATCTATTGTAGATGAGCCGTATGGCAAAATTGAAACTAGAGAACAACGGGATTCTATTTGGTCCAATATTCTTTCTTTAGGTCGCCCTACAGATTATCATCATAATTTTGATATTAGGTATACAGTGCCAATTAGTAAAATACCTATCTTAAGTTGGATTAATTCTAGCATTAATTATGATGCTGATTATGATTGGCGATCAAGCTCTTTAGCTGCTCAGAGTTATGGTAATACTATACAAAACAATAATTCAATCAAACTGAATACTCAGTTTAATTTAACTTCCTTGTATAATAAAGTTCCTTTTTTGAAAAAAGCTCTATCTAATAATAATAGTAAAACAAGGGTTCCTACAAGAAATAGTATAAAAAATATCGATGGAGATGACTCTGTAGATGAAGATCTAGATCAAAAATTTAAAATTTTAAATCATATAGCAAAGGGACTGTTTAGTGTAAAAAACTTTTCGATTTCGTACACAGAGTCTAATGGAACATTATTGCCGGGATTCTTGCCAGAAACTCAATTTTTCGGTTTAAATAATCCTTTTTCAGCTCCTGCTCCAACACTTGGATTCGTTCTTGGTAGTCAAAGTGACATTAGAATGAATGCTGCGAATAATGGCTGGCTGACTACTGATACACTATTAAACTATCTATATACCCAGACATTTTCTAATAATTTAAATCTTCGAGCCACTGTTGAGCCTGTAAGTCGATTTAAAATCATGTTCACGGGGTCTCGTAGATATTCAGAAAATGAAAATGAGTATTTTAGAAATACATCAGCAGACTTGTTAAATCCTGTATTTGAACATATTAGTACAACCAGGTCAGGTAATTTTAATATTTCTTTTTTACCTATTAGAACCGCATTTATAGGAGATCGGTTAGATAATTCATCTGAATTATTTGATAATTTTTTAAATTACCGATTTGATATTGCTCAAAGATTAGCTGGGCAATCTGCCTTTACGCAAAATTGGCCAGATGGTTATGGGCCATCTTCACAGGATGTTATTATTCCAGCTTTTTTAGCAGCATATTCGGGGGTAGACCCTAGTCGCCAATCACTAAATGTATTTCCAAAAATTCCAATGCCAAATTGGAACGTAAATTTCAATGGTTTCACTAAAATAAGATGGGTGAAAAATAATTTTAAAAATATAACTATGAGCCATAGTTATAGATCCACTTATTCAGTTGGGTCATTTTTTAGTAATTTAAACTATTTGCCTCCACAGTTACAAGAATTAAATCCTGATGTTTATGGAGGGAATTATATCCCAGAATTTCAAATAGATCAAGTGAATATCACAGAGCAATTTGCTCCTTTTTTCAAACTAGACATTACAATGAAAAATAGTATGACAACGAGGCTAGAATATAAAAAAGACAGAACAATTAGCTTGAACTTATCTAATAGTCAAATTACAGAGGTTAAAGGTTTTGAATATGTTGTTGGATTGGGATATAGAATTCAAGGCGTGAAATTGATGTTTGATGGTGGTGCTGGTCAAAAACAAGTTGATAGTGATCTAGATTTACGGGCAGACGTTTCAATACGAAATAATAAAACTATTATTCGACGTATTGAAGAGGAAACAAATCAACCCACGTCGGGCCAATCGTTGATTACCCTAAAATTTTCAGCGGATTATGTTATTAATAATAGAGTTAATTTAAAGTTGTTTTATGACCAAGTTGTTACCGATTATGTGGTATCTTCTTCTTTCCCTACTTCTAATACTAATGTGGGAGTTAGTCTGAGGTTAACGCTTATGTAAAATATATTATGAAAAAAATACAAATGGTAGATGTTGTAGCTGAATATGAAAAATATTCTAGTGAAATCAATAAACAGATTGTTAATGTGCTTAAATCAGGGTGCTATATAAAAGGTAAGGTTGTGAGTGATTTTGAACAATCGTTATCTAATTATCTACAATCAGAACACGTGATATCTTGTGGTAATGGTACGGATGCACTATATATTGCTCTTATGAGTCTAAACCTTCAGAGAGGTGATGAGGTTTTAGTTCCCACTTTCACATTTGTTTCCACTGTTGAGGCAGTTTGTTTATTAGGATTAAAACCAGTTTTTTTAGATATTGACAAGGACACTTTTTTGCTTAATGAAAAACTGATTGAAAATAAAATATCATCAAAGACACGAGCTATCATCCCTGTACATTTATTTGGTCAGTGTTGTAACATGGATTTGCTAACATCTATAGCAAAAAAACATAATTTATTTATTGTTGAAGATGCCGCTCAATCAATCGGCTGCCAATATACATTTGGGGATACATTAGAAAAAAAGTTTTCAGGAACGATAGGTGATATTGGAATTACATCTTTTTATCCATCTAAAAATCTTGGGTGTTTTGGTGATGGTGGTGCTATTTTTACAAACAACAGTAAATTGGCGAATAGAATTCAATTAATTGCTAATCATGGTCAAAGAGAGAAATACACACATGAGATCATTGGCTTAAATTCTAGATTAGATGCTTTGCAGGCTGCGGTATTATCCTTTAAATTAACTTTGTTAAATCAATTTAATGATCGGAGAAAATCAATAGCGAAATATTATAATAATCACTTATCTCATATTTCATGGATTAATACACCAAAGAAAAACTCAAATACGGATCATATTTTTCATCAATATAGTATTTTATTAAATCCAAAAATTAATCGGGACCATTTCCAGAAGTACTTATTGAAAAAAGGAGTTCCAACCATGATTTATTATCCAACTCCCCTACATAAACAACAGCCGTATATGTCTTTCTCGAAATCCTCTTTACCAATTTCGGAAATGGTTTCGACTCATATAATATCTTTGCCAATCCATCCTCAAATGGATATTAAACAAATGGAATTTATTTGTAATACAATTGAAAAGTATAATTAGATTGAAAAAAAAACTAAATATTGTGCTTTTTGCGTATAGTTTTCCTCATAGGAAAACAGCAGATTTCATCACTCAATTGTGTGAAAATAAGTTTAATCTTTCTTTAATTTTAGCGGCCAATTATGTAAAAATAAAAAAACCAAAATCAGCAGTTGTATTTACAAAAAAAGAGATAACATCCACAACAAAGGAGTTGGCAAATAAATACAAGATACCATGTTATGTTGTTTCACATAATAGTGTTGATGTGTTGTTGTTGCTAAAACAATATAAAATAAATTTTGGGGTTATTTCAGGTGCTCGGATTCTGAAGGCCGATATTATTAAATCTATAAAATATGGAATTTTAAATTTACACCCTGCTTTGTTACCTTTTATTAGAGGGCTTGATTCTATTCTCTGGTCAATATACAAGAATTACCCACTAGGTGTGACAGCACACTTAATAGATGAAAAAATAGATGTTGGACATTTAGTTTGTGAAGATAAAGTTTCTATTTCTCTACACGACAGTTTAGAGTCGCTATATGAAAAAAATTACCAATTACAATTAAGGTTACTTAAAATAAGTTTGGATTTAATTATAGAAAAAAATAGCTTTAGGCCATTGGCCATCGGTCAGTATAATCAAATGATGCCTTACAAACAGCAATTACTTGTTATAAGTAAGGTGAATGAATACATTAATTGTCACGCAAGCAATGAAAGAGGAAAAAATTAAATTCGGGGTTGTTGGTTTAGGCCATATTGGTTTGAGGCATGCAGGGTGTATTCTTGATCATCCACATGCAGTGCTCTCATGTGTTTCTGATATCGTAGACAAAAAAAAATGGCAAAACAATAATAAAGACGTTAAATACTTTTCCAGTTTTAATGATTTATTACTTCATGATTTAGATATTGTTAATATTTGCACACCTAATTATTTACATGCTCAAATGGCGATAGATGTTTTGCAATCTGGAATGCATGTTGTTGTTGAAAAACCAATAGCTTTATCTACAGAAGATGCCCAGAAAATAATTAAAACTTCTGAAAAGACTGGTAAAATTTTGTTTGGAGTCATGCAAAATAGATTTTCTCCAATTATTATTTGGCTGAAGAATATTATTGATCAAGCCCTCTTGGGAGATATTAACCTCATATCTGTTAATTGTTTTTGGAATAGAAATAAAAATTATTATTTAAATAGTGATTGGCACGGTTCAAAGTTAAAAGACGGTGGCCCTTTATTTACCCAATTTTCACATTTTATTGATATAATAAATTGGATTTTTGGAGATTTTTCAAATATTTCGGCAGAATTTAAATCATTTAACAAACATGATTACATTGAGTTTGAAGATTCAGGTATTATTAGATTTAATCTTAAAAATTCTAAACCATTAGCAAGTGATATAGATGCATTATTAACATATTCTACAGCTGTGTGGGATAAGAATTTTGAAAGCAGTATTACTATCATTGGAGAATTGGGAACTATTAAAATAGGAGGACAATATATGGATAAAATTATTGATTGTAATATTAAGAATTATATTTTGCCAAATATCACTGAAAGTGTGAGGTGTAATGATTACGGTGATTATAAGGGATCCGCCTCTAATCACGATAAAATGATTGATCATGTTGTAAAGACTTTATTGGGGGGTCATAAAAATCAACAAGAGTGGACTTTTTCAGATGGAATAGGAGTGGTTAATATAATAGAAAGAATATATAGTTTAAGAAATTAATTTCATTAAATTTACAAGCAAAAAAAACATGAATATACCGGAAAACTTACAATATACAGAGAATCATGAATGGGTTTTATTGAAAGGTGATATGGCTATAGTTGGTGTTACTGATTATGCTCAAGGGGAGCTTGGTGATGTTGTGTATGTAGATGTCGATACTATTGGCCAAATCCTCAATGTGGGTGATGTTTTTGGTTCAGTGGAAGCTGTAAAAACAGTTTCAGATTTATTTATGCCGATTTCTGGCACAGTAGAAATGTATAACGACAAATTAGAATCTAATCCAGAGCTGGTGAATCAGCAGCCATATGATGATGGTTGGATTGTGAAGGTAAGAGTGTCTGGCGATTTTAATAATCAGGAATTATTGTCAGCCGATCAATATAAGAATCTTATTGGTGAGTAATAAAAGTTTTTAATTTTATGCTGATGATTCGTTTTTATGTAAATTTACGTTAATTATGATTTTGAAGAAAAACCCTAAATATGATTTAGAGAAAAAACGCGGATATTTTGTTCAGATAGGATTAGTTTTTTCTTTATTGTTTGTCATCATTGCCTTTGAATGGAAAACATATGATAAAAACGCATCTAGTCTCGGTTCTTTAGAGCTTTTAGACTTAGAGGAGGAAATTATTCCTTTGACAGAAAAGGAGTTAAAGCCACCACCACCACCACCACCACCACCACCAAAAATCACGATTGTAGAAGATGATATTATCATAGAGGAAGAGCTTGATATTGAAGAGGCAGACACAGATGAAGAAGAAATTATAGAAATTCTAGAAGAAGAAGAAGAAGAAGAAGCAGTTCTTTTTGCTGTTGTTGAAGATCCTCCTATTTTTCTTCATTGTAATAGATCAGCATCTAGGGAGGAAAAACAAGCTTGTTTTCAAACAGGTGTAATGAAGCATATCCAACAAAATTTTGAGTATCCAGCAATTTCTAAAGAAATGGGTATTTCAGAAAGAATTATTGTGAATTTTCATGTTGGCAAAGATGGGAAAGTTATTAATGTTCAGGTTGTTAGAGGGCAGGACAAGCATCTGAAAGCTGAGGCGTTGAGGCTTGTAAAGTCGATTCCGACTTTGGTGCCGGCTAAACAAAGAGGCCAAGCTGTGAGTGTTAGTTTTACAGTGCCTATTAGCTTCACATTACAGTAAATTTAATATCAAACTCATGAGGAAAGTAGTAGTTACTGGAGGGGCCGGATTTATTGGGTCTAATTTAGTTGATGAATTGATTGATAATGGTTTGGAGGTTATTGTTATTGACAATTTATCAACTGGGAAAAAAGAAAATCTTAATACAGGTGCCACATTTTTTCAACATGACTTATCTTGTATTAATATCGATGATTTAGTTGATATTTTTGAATCAGTTGATGTAGTTTTTCATTTAGCTGCACTAGCAAGGGTTCAGCCATCTATTGAAGATCCATTGCCATATCATGATGCTAATGTTACAGCAACATTAAATATTTTATACGCATCTACGAAGGCTAATGTAAAAAGAGTTGTTTATAGTGCAAGTAGTTCATGTTATGGGAATGCGAATAAAGTCCCACAAAATGAAAAAGATGAGACTAATCCTCTTTCTCCGTATGGGTTACAGAAATATATTGGAGAGCAGTATTGTCGTATGTTTAGCGAGGTATATAAATTAGACACGGTTTCTTTACGTTATTTTAATGTTTATGGTGAGCGAATGAGTCTGTCAGGAGCATATTGTTTGGTTACAGGAATTTTTGCTAGACAAATGCAAAATAATCAATCTCTTACTATCACGAATGATGGTAATCAAAGGAGAGATTTTACTTATGTTGGTGATGTTGTTAGTGCTAATATTCTAGCCTCTAGGTATGAAAAAGAATTAAATGGTGAAGTTTTTAATATTGGAAATGGTAAGAATTTTTCTGTTAATGAGGTTGCTGATATGTTTGGGGGTAAAAAAATGTATGGAGAAAAAAGATTAGAGCCATTTGAAACACTTGCTGATAATAGAAAAGCAAAAAATATTTTAAAGTGGTCTCCAAAAGGAAATTTAAGAGCATGGATTAAAAAGTATAAAATTGAATTAGGAATATGAAAAAAATAGGAATTATAGGTAGAGGATTTGTGGGCTCTGCGGTTGAATTTGGATTTTCAGCGCAAACTGGCTGTGACGCACTTGTTAAGGTATATGATAAGAATCCAAAGTTATCATTGCACAGTTTAGATGAAACGGTAAATTCATCAAAATTTATATTTGTTTCTGTGCCGACTCCCTCAGATTCTGATGGGAGTATTAATTTAGATATTATTCATGATGTTTTATTTTCAATTAATAAAATTAATCGATCAGAAAATATTATTTTAATTCGATCAACAATTGTTCCTGGAACAACAAGATTATTTCAGAAAGAATTTCCAAATTTAAATTTTGTTTTTAACCCAGAGTTTTTAACTGAAAGGTCAGCTAAATATGATTTCATAAATCAGTCGAGATTTATTTTGGGCGGAGAACAAGCTTCTACAAGTCAAGTTGCATCACTTTTTAAATGGCGCTTTGGTAATTCTGTCCCCATTATTGAAACTGATTTTGAAACGGCTGAATTAATCAAGTATATGAACAATTGTTTTTTTGCAACAAAAGTGTCATTTTTAAATGAAATGAAATTGATTAGTGACAAAGTCGGTTCAAATTGGGATCTGGCTATTGAGGGATTTGTTAGGGATGGTAGAATTGGCCATTCTCATTTATCGGTGCCAGGTCCAGATGGTAAGTTTGGTTTTGGAGGAAGTTGTTTCCCAAAAGATATTCAAGCGATCATTAATTTTGCGAAAAATTTAGACTTAAAATTAAGTACCTTAGAGGGTGCTTGGAAAACTAATCTATCTGTTAGGCCAGAAAAAGATTGGGAAGAATTAAAAGGCCGTTCTGTTACATAGTTCTTTAAATTTAATTAAGTTTATAGCCAAAAATCCTAAGATTTGTATAATTACATTGAATTATTAAAACCAAGATTATCTGCGACTGTCATTTTTTCATGTTTAGCTGGATATTTATTAGCTACGACAGTGATTGATGTTGATCTACTTTGTAAGTTGCTAATTGGGGGAGTTGCTCTTGTGGGGGCATCGAATGGGTTAAATCAAGTTTATGAGGTTAATATTGATGGCTTAATGGATCGCACGAAAAACCGTCCCTTACCAACCAAAAGAATCACGATAAGTTCTGCTTTAATTTTTTCATTAATATTAGGCTTAATTGGCATCGCTTTTCTTTCAATGATTAATTTGAGATGTGCATTTTTTGGTGCACTATCGGCACTAATTTATACTATTGGATATACTCCATTAAAAACAACAACCCCTATTTCTGGATTTATTGGTGCCTTTCCAGGGGCTATGCCTTTTATGTTAGGCTGGGTTGCTGTAACCAATAAATTTAGTTTAGAAACAGGTGTTTTATTTGCGATTCAATTTTTATGGCAATTTCCTCATTTCTGGTCTATTGCTTGGGTTCGTTATGAAGATTATCAAAAAGCAGGCATTCAATTATTGCCATCTGGATATAAGGATCATAAAACAGCATTCCAAATCGTTTTTTATACATTCTGGTTGTTGCCAATTTCAATATCGCCTATCCTCTTAGATTTAATTTCAATAAATTCTAGCTTAGATCTGTCTTATATTGGAGGAGGAGTGGTGTTAGTTTTCGGTTTAGTTTTTTTATATCTAGCTTTCCAGTTATTAAAAACTAAACGAAATGTGGATGCAAAAAAAATAATGATTTGGAGTTTAGTATATTTACCTGTTATTCAAATTATTTATATAATAGATAAGTACATTTAGATTATTTGTATATGAGTTCATCGTTAAAAATTCAAAAAGCTCATCGCACATTGTTGATGATTGCTATGTTTAGTATTGTTATGTTATTTGCTGGTTTGACTAGTGCATATATTGTCTCTAAAGGTGCACTAGGAGATAAATGGGATATGATTATTTTGCCAACGATGTTTTATTGGAGTACAGGAATGATTATTATTAGTAGCATTTTTGCTCATTTTTCTGTTAAGTATGCTCTTTCGGATAAATTGCTATTGATTACTAGGGCATTATTATTTGCAATATTATTTGGTGTCTTATTTTTGTTATTTCAAATACTTGGTTGGTATAACTTAGTGAACTCAGGTAAGTTTTTAGCAGGAAATAATGTCGCATCTTCATACTTGTATGTGATTACTTTCACCCATTTAGGACACTTGATCGGAGGGTTAGTAGCCTTGTTAATAGCCTTTATTAAGTCAATAAACAAAAAATATAATTCGTCAAATGTGAATGGTCTTAGATTAGTAATTAGATTTTGGCATTTTTTAGGTGTTCTTTGGATATACTTATTTCTCTTTTTACTATTTTTAAATTAAACAATAGAGTTTGTATTATTCATTAATAATAATTATTACATTTGCGTTTTATCATCTTAAATACAATATTCTTTTATGCAAGATTCTGTGATTAAAAAAAATATTTGGGGAGGTGGAATAAGGCCAATGGTTGCTAGTTATGGCAAGTTAATGATGTGGTTTTTCTTAATGACTGATGCATTAACTTTTTCCGCTTTTTTAGGGGCGTATGGTTTTCAGAGATTTGTTCATGCGGATGCTTGGCCTGTGGCTGATGAAGTTTTTAATCATTTTCCATTTTTGCATGGAGAATATCCAATGTTATTTGTTGCTTTAATGACTTTTATTTTAATCATGAGTTCGGTTACAATGGTTTTAGCTGTTCATCATGGAAATAGGATGAATAAAAAAGGTGTTATCCTTTGGTTGGGCCTAACCATTATTGGGGGATTAATATTTTTAGGCTCCCAGGCTTGGGAGTGGTCACATTTTATTCACGGTACTTATGATGGCGCTTTATTAGGTGCTGACGGCTCTATTGCTCATTTTGTTTCTGGGACTACGGATCAAATTATGAGACATGGTGAATTGATTACAGGTCAAAATGCACTAGAATTTATAGCATCTGCAAAAGAAATAACAGGAGCTAATTTAATTCACAATGAATATGGTCATCCTCTGTTTGCTGATTTTTTCTTTTTTATTACAGGCTTTCATGGTTTTCATGTTTTTTCTGGTGTTGTTATTCTTATTATTATTTTCATTAATGTTTTAAGAGACACATATGAAAAACGCGGTCATTATGAAATGATTGAAAAGGTGGGATTGTATTGGCATTTTGTGGATTTAGTTTGGGTTTTTGTATTTACATTTTTCTATTTAGTTTAAAAAAAATAATATATGTCAGAAAATAATTCTACACGTCACATTTGGATTGTATTTTGGATTTTACTATTCTACACAACGGTGGAGGTCGTGTTAGGAATTTTCAAACCATCCTTTATGATTTCAAATTATTTATTAGGAGTTTCTTTATTAAATCTAACATTCATCATCTTGACTATAATTAAGGCTTATTATATTGTTTCAATTTTTATGCATTTAGGACATGAAAAAAAATCTCTGCAAGTTTCAATAGTTGCTCCTATGTGGATATTAATTCCATATTTGCTATTTATTCTCCTTAGTGAGGCAAGTCATCATGGGGCTATTGGATAATGATGTTGAGTTGGGGACATATTAAGAAGTGGGCAGTATTATTTTTTATCTTGATTTTTCCATATTTAATTGTACAGGTTATTGAGAAATCTACACATAATATACTAACACTTGGTTATTTCGAAAAACAAGTTCTACTCACAGATTCTCTTGGTGTTCCTTATGAAACTATTGATTCAGTTCAAGTGCCTAATTTCACTTTGATTAATCAATATGAAAAATCTATTAGTAATGTGGATTTATTGGGGTATAATTATATTGTAAACTTTTTCTTTACATCTTGTCCGACAATTTGTCCGACAACTACATTAAATTTAATTGAACTGCAAAAAAAAATCAAAAAATTTGATATAGATAATTTTAAAATTATATCAATTAGTGTAGATCCAGATAATGATACTCCTGAAAAAATGCAAGATTATGCAATATCTATGGGTATAGATTTATCAAATTGGGAATTTTTAACTGGGGACAAAGAAGATATTTATAATATAGTTCAATCGGGATTTTCTTTAGCAGTTGGACAGGACAGTTTGGCGCCAGGAGGAGTCTTTCATTCATCAAGTGTTACGATAGTTGACAGCCATGGATATCTTAGGACTGGTTTAGATAAGAAAAAAAACATCAAATTTGTGTATGATGGAACCTTATATAGTGATGTAAAATTATTGATGGATGAGATCCAGCGATTAAGTATTACAGACTATCAGGATAATTATGAAATCAAAATGAAATAATGTTTAAGCTTAAAGTACTTTGCTATAGTTTTTTTCTTGGTTTATTTCTTGTAAGTTCACAATGTGCTATGTGTCGTGTAGTAGCAGAATCTAGTCGTGAATCTGGAGAAACCATTGCTAATGGTTTAAATTCTGGGATTTTATATTTGATGCTATTTCCATATCTATTGCTTCTATTTGGATTAATTTCAATTTATTTACGAAAAAAAACAATTGATTGATATGGCTGTAATTCTATGCTTAGAAACTAGTTCTAAAAATTGTTCTGTTGCTGTTTCGAAGGATGGAGAAACTATATTACTTAAAGAACATTTTGATGAAAATTATTGTCATGGCGAACAATTGCATGTGCTAATAGAAGGATTATTAAAGGAATCGGGAATTGATATTAGTGATTTTGATGCATTTGGGTTGAGTTGTGGTCCTGGGTCTTATACTGGGCTCAGAATTGGTGCGGCTTCTATTAAAGGATTCGGCTTTGCTTTAGATAAGCCTATTCTAGCAATTCCAACGCTAAAATCTATGGCTCATTATGTTCATAATTCAAAGTCAATAAAGCTAAATAAAGAAACTTTAATTTGCCCTGTGCTTGATTCTAGAAAAGGCGAGGTTTACATGTCTTTCTATAATGACCTTTTTAAAGAATATATGGGCGCATTTTCGTGTGACTTGTCATCTTTTTCATTTGACTCATATCTTGATAAATATCATATGTATTTTTTTGGACCAGGTCAATATAAGTTAGAATTCCTATCACATCCCAATGCTTGTTTTTTAAATGGCGATTATCCATCTGCGGAGTATTTGTCGCCCTTAGCAGAAGAAGCATTTCAAAATCAAAATTTTGTTGATATTGCTTATTTTGAGCCGATGTACTTGAAAGACTTTATTCCCACCAAATCAAAAAAGATATATTAATAAACAATGGTTTTTTTTACATCATTTATTTTGGATGTTATTTGAGATCCATCTTTTTATTCAGAAAAGTGTTTAAAAAACAATGGTATTGTTTCAATGCCTTTAAAAAAATTAAATAATCCATAGTGTTCATTCGGTGAATGTATGGCATCTGAATCAAGGCCAAAGCCCATTAGTATAGATTTTAATCCTAATTCTTTTTCAAATAAAGCCACGATAGGGATGCTGCCTCCAGTTCTAATTGGTATTGGTTTTTTACCGAATGTTTCTTCCATTGCTTTGCTAGCTGCAATATAACCCTTGTCATTTGTTGGAGAAACATAAGCTTCTCCTCCATGGTGGGGGGTTATTTTCACTTTTACACTTTTAGGCGCTATTGCTTCAAAGTGTTTTTCGAATAGCTTTGTGATTTCATCTGATTTTTGATTTGGAACAAGTCTCATAGAAATTTTAGCATAAGCCTTTGATGCTATTACTGTTTTAGCACCTTCTTCAATATAGCCGCCCCAGATGCCATTTACGTCTAGTGTTGGTCGTATAGAATTTCGTTCCATAGTAGAAAAAGATTCCTCTCCATAAACATCATTAATTTGAAGTTCTTCTTGGTACTTCTCTAAACTAAATGGCGCCTTTGCCATTAAGGCTCTTTCTTCTTCGGATAGTTTTTCTACAGCATCATAAAACCCTGGGATTGTAATTTTTTTATTTTCATCATGCAGAGACGCGATCATTTTACATAAAATATTTATTGGATTAGCAACAGCTCCCCCATATAAGCCAGAATGTAGATCTCTATTTGGTCCTGTGACTTCAACTTCGACATAACTTAAGCCTCTCAGCCCTGTTGTAATGGAGGGTGTGTCGTTTGCAATGATGCCTGTATCAGAAATTAATATAACGTCGGCTGACAGTAAACTTTTGTTATTGATTACAAATTCCTCTAGGTTTTCAGATCCGACTTCTTCTTCTCCTTCAATCATAAATTTTATATTGCACGGCAAAGTGTTTGTTGCAATCATGATTTCAGCAGCTTTTACGTGCATAAAAAACTGACCTTTATCATCACATGCCCCCCTAGCATATATTTTTCCATCTCTAATTTCTGGATTAAATGGCTCTGAATCCCAAAGATCTAGCGGGTCAGGTGGTTGAACATCATAGTGTCCATAAATTAATACTGTGGGAAGGTCATTGCTAATAATTTTTTCTCCATATACAATGGGGTAGCCTTTTGTCTCATATAATTGAGCTTTTTCTATTCCAATCTTTTCTAGATTATCCTTCACAATATTAGCAGTTCTCAAAACATCTTCTTTGTATTTTGGGTTTGCGCTGATTGATGGCTGTCTTAAAAGCTCGAACAATTCATTTAAGAATCGATCTTTATTCTCTTCAATGTATTTTAAGGTATTCATATTTTATCAATTGGTTATTTTAGCAATTTTAAATAATATTAAAGTTGTTTATATAGTGTAAATTTAGTATTTTATAACTTATATTTGCTTGTTAGCGCCGATAGTTTATAATAATATTTAAATAAATAACAAGATATGTTTATTAGGGGTCTTTTATTCTTTTTTTTATGTTTATCAAGTTTTAGTTTTTCTCAGATTGCAGTTACTAATGCGCCTCCGTATGATACAGAGCAAGGAGTGGTTGATGGTGTTTTAGTAGGTGGTGATTTGGAAACTTCAAACTTCTCTTCTGTTGGATTTGCTAATGGTATTGGATATTTTGATGGTTTTAATGCTAATATTGGTTTTGAAGAAGGAGTAATACTTTCAACTGGTGGATTAAATTTTGTTACAGATGGCTTTGGGAATGGATCGGCAGTGAGTGGTGATGATGACTTAGAAGATGCTCTTAGCGCTATTGGCATGACGGGTTTTTCGGTTAACAATGTCACAATATTAGAATTTGATTTTGTTGCTAATTCTGAGAGTATGGAATTTAATTATGTATTTGGATCTATGGAATATACTAGTTATACCTGTTCCCAATTTAATGATATCTTTGGCTTTTTCCTAAGCGGACCAGGTATTCAGGGGCCGTACACAAATGATGCTGTTAACATTGCTCTAGTTCCAGATCCAGAAGGTGCTGTTGATTATGATGATTGGGTTGCTAACAATACAGGCATTTATACTACTACACCAGTTGCAATTAATACCATTAATGATGGAGAGATGACTAATGACCCTGACTGTAACGATATAGATCCAAATTTTGAAGATTATAATATTTTTTGGTACGATAATGATTATGGAGTTGTTGAAGGGGTGAATGATCCACCAGAGCCTGAGTTTACCGTTGAGGGGGTAACAGGATTTACAGCGCCATTAACAGCAGTATATAATGGATTGGTTTGTGGCGAAACCTATCATATAAAACTCGCGATTGCTGATTGTTGGGACTCTGCTTTAAATTCAGTTGTCTTTATAGAGGCGAATAGTTTTGTAAGCCCCTCCGTTGTAGTTGATCCAATCTCGAATATTACAGGGCCAATCATTGATGAAGACCCTACAGCTATTTATGAAGGTTGCGCTTCTGCTCAACTACAATTTACAGCTACAGATAATGGTGAAGAGGATATCCTTTTAGAAGTTTTGTTTGGAGGAACGGCCATATATGGTGTTGACTACGAAGTGACCTACAATGGTGGAAATACACTAGAAATTTGTGAAAATAATGATGGTGTGTTATCCCAATGTGTTAATATTCCAGCAGGAGAGAATGTAATTTATTTAGATCTACTAGCTTTTTATGATGGAGATAATAGTGAAGTGTTTGAAGACTTACAAATTACTATTAATGCTGTAGATGGCATATGCCAAACAAATGAAGTATCTATTTCGGAGGTTGTTTTTAATGTTTATGATCAAGTTGATATTCAAATAGACACTGGAGACCCAGCAGTCATAGAATGTTTTGGAGATCAGGTTACATTGTCACCGGATGAAATTTTGGGAGGTTATATTTTTGAGACTAACGACTACACATATGAATGGTATGATGAAGATGGGGTTCAGGTCGGTTCAGGATCTTCTTTAACGATTACTTCTGAGGCAGATACAGAATATCAATTAGTTGTTTATGATGATTGTCAAGATCAACAAGTTCAAGCACCCTTTAATGTGCAAGTCATACAGTATCCTGATTTAGTTGTTTCAGATGGTGACTACATTGCATGTGATGATGATGTGGTGGTAATTGAGCCAGAAATCGAGGGTGGATCAGATAACTACTCTTATATATGGCCAGATAGTCCACTTCCTTGTGATTGCACAACTTGGGATTTTGAATTTGAACTTGACAATGGGCCAATACAATTTGTTGAATTAACAGTGTATGATAATTGTACGGGCATTGAAGAAACGATTGATATTATGGTGGAGATTGATGAATTAGAGCCTCCTACGGTTGGTATACTTGAATTAAGTAGTCAGTTTTGTCCTGGTGATGCAATTAATTTAGAAGCGGAAGTAAATGGGGGGTCAACATATACATATGAGTGGATTGGTTCGGATGAAATTGAATATATGAATAATATGGCCACTGTTTCGCCGGAGGAAGATGCTAATTATATAGTGATTGTGACAGATGAGTGTAATGGCGATACCACGATGGTTGATATCGACATTGACGTGCCTATTTATGCTCCTCCAACATTTGTTATTGAAGATGTTGTGGGGTGTCCAGGAGAAACGTTAGAAATTGCTGTTCAAGATTTGTTTTCGGAAGGTGTAGAGACTGCTGATGACTATAGTTTTTTGTGGTCGAATGGTGAAACATCTCAAAGTATCTTTGTTGATGTTCAGGAACAAACTACTTTTTATTCTGTCGAGGTTAGTGATTTATGTGATAACGTCAGCGAAGTTCAGGAAGCTTCGGTCTCTATATCTGTGGCGCCAGCTCCACAATTTACATTCCAGCAATATGGAGAGGAAATTCAATTTGATCAGTTGCTAGATGAGGGTGTTTTTGTGGAATTCGAGTGGGTTTTTGGTGATGACAGCTCACCGTCTTATGAATATGAGCCTTCATATATTTATGAAGGGGAAGGTGATTATTATGTGACTCTAACAGCGTGGGATGATGCTGGTTGTTCAAATTCTTATAATGGTGTTGTTAATATTTACCCAACATTATTATTCTATTCACCAACTGTGTTTTCTCCAAATGGAGATGGTGTCAACGATGCATTTAAAGTGAGTGTTGTTGGTTATTCGGATTTTGAGCTTATTGTTTTTGATAGGTGGGGAAAGCAGGTTTTTTCTACCACAGATCCATTAGAGGGCTGGGATGGCAAGTATAAGAATGGTCAGCCTGCTCCACAAGATGTTTATATGTATAAAGCCTATTTAGGAAATACAGAGTCTGATGAAAAAATAGAAAAAGGGCGAGTTTCGATTATAAAATAAAAACACATGAATTTTAGAGGTTATATTAGCAGTCTCTGCATAGTTTTTTGCATTTGGAATACAAATGCGCAGATTGCTGTTACTAATAACCCTCCCTTTGATACAGAGGAGAGTTTAGTGACCAATATTTTATTGGGTGATGGCATTGAGGCTTCTAACTTTTCGTCCGTTGGATTTGCAAATGGCATTGGCTATTTTGATGGATTTAATGCTAATATTGGCTTTGAAGAAGGACTTATACTTTCAACGGGTGGATTAACATTTGTTACAGACGGCTTCGGCACTGGTTCGGGTGTATCTGGAGATGATGATTTGGTTGATGCTCTTAGTGCTATTGGAATGACAGGATTTTCGGTTAATAATGTTACAATTCTAGAATTTGACTTTGTTGCTCAATCCGAAAACATGGCATTTAACTATGTCTTTGGATCTATGGAATATACTAGTTATACGTGTTCCCAATTTAATGATATTTTCGGATTTTTTTTGAGTGGTCCCGGTATAGCAGGTCCATATACTAACGATGCTGTTAACCTTGCACTAGTTCCAGATCCAGAGGGTGCTGTTGATTATGATGATTGGCTGGCTAATAATACAGGGCTGTATACAAATACGCCAGTTGCGATTAACACGATTAATGATGGAGAGATGACAAATGATCCAGATTGTAATAGTATAGATCCAAATTTTGAAGATTATAATATTTTTTGGTATGATAATGATTATGGAGTTGTAGAAGGTGTCAATCAGCCACCTGACCCTGAGTTCACGGTTGCGGGGTTAACAGGTTTTACTACACCATTAACCGCTGTTTATAGTGGGTTAACTTGTGGGGAAACTTATCATATAAAATTAGCCATTGCTGATTGCTGGGATTCTGCATTAAATTCCGCAGTTTTTTTAGAAGCTAATAGTTTTGCAAGTCCAGAGGTAGAGATAAGCACAGTTCCAAATGCTGATCTAGGATTGGTTTTGGGTGTGGACAATGGAGTTTTAGAGGGTTGTGGTCAAGTTGCTATTCAGTTTGATAGAGGAGGGGATTTAAGTATGGATTTAGATGTTACAATTGAATATTCTGGAGATGCTATATATGGTGTAGATTACGCCGAATTACCCACAGAATTGACATTGCCTGCCTTTGAAGAACAAATTATTATTCCTATCGATGTTTTTTTTGATGATATATCCGAAAATCCAGAAACATTAATTGCTACGATTGCGGGTGTTCCCGTCCCGTGTCAAGAAGCAGAGGTGCAGTCTATTGAAATCCTTCTTTTTGATCAAGAAGAGCTGTTGCTTGATATGCCTGATTTAATTAATATGGATTGCCTAGGTAGTGCTACAATTGATGCGCTTATTTCGGGGGGATATGCACCATATGAGTATACTTGGTACAATGAATCTGGAGATGTTGTTGATGTGGGGATTTTAGAGAATGAAGGGGTTGTCAGTATTAATCAAGCTCCAACAGAAAACACATATTATACTTTAGTGGTCACCGATGATTGTATGGACCAGCTAGTAACTAGTTCTACGGATGTGGTTATTGATGATCAGCCATTATCGGTATCCTTGGTGGAGGATATGCTTATTTGTGAGGATGAGCTTGCTAGCGTGGTGTTGAATCCGGACATTGTCGGTGGATTGCCTAATTATAATTATACTTGGTTCTATGACGGATCGGTAATCTCTAATGACCCTGTTCTATTATCTCTACCTGGAGACGGATTATATCAATTGGTTGTTGAGGAGGCTTGTGGCGCCCTTTCGGGCGATGAAGTGATGATTACATTTATTGATTTGGAGCCTTATGTAGAACTTATATCATATGATGTTTTAGATCCCACTCTTCTTCCAGAGGGGTGTTTTGAAAGTGTTTTACAGTTTAATGTGCCAGAGGTACAGGATGAAGATATAAATCTTGAATTTTTTGTTAATGGTAGCGCAGAAATAGGAGTAGACTATAATGTTGATACTAATATCACAATACCTGCTGGAGAAGATGTTTTTTTTGTTCCAGTTTCTATTTCTCTAGACCAATTAGAAGAAGGGGTTGAAACAATTGAATTTAATTTCCCCTTCATAGATGTATGCTCGAACTGGCCTACCACACTTACAATACAAATCTATGAGCCGCCCCCATTATTTGTAGAGTTAGATGATGAATTAATTCTTTGTGAAGACGAGGTAGATACAGGTTTTTTAGAGGGCTTTTATAATGGCGGGGTAGGTATTGTGAATTATGGCTGGTATTATAATGATGAACTTATAAGTTCAGAATTAAATCTATCAACAGATGGCTTAGAGACCGGTATATACTCTTTTATGGCTATTGATCAATGTGATAATATATCTGCCGCATCTATTAATTTTGACATTATATTTGAGGCTCCTATTGTTACGCTTTCTTCTAGTTATTATAATGATCCTTCTGAATTATATGAAGGTTGTGGTAATAGTATTTTAACCTTTGATATGCCTTACCCGTATACTGTAGATACAGTTTTTTATTATAATATTATTGGCCCTTCTAGCTTTATAAATGGTGGAGATATTGATCAGCTTCCGGGATATATAGATGTTCTAGCGGGTGTTACGTCTGTTAATGTGTCGATTAATCCTCTATTAGACTCTTCTATTGAGGGTGTTGAGACTATTATTTTTGAGTTTCCGTTTAGTAATGATTGTTTTCCTCAGAATGATATTGTAGTGAATATTAATAATTATTATCCAATTGAAATATCGGTTCCACCAGATCAAAGTTTGTGTACAGGTCAATCTTTATATTTAGAGGCGGAATATATGGGCGGTATGCCGCCATATACTACTTCTTGGGAATATTTAAATGAAAGTAGTAATTCGAGCTCCATTGTTTTTGATGTAGAAGAAGGAGTTTTCCCAGCTACTTTTACCGTTATAGATGACTGTGGATTCTCTTCTTCTAGTGTTGTTTTGGTAGATGGCAATGAAGTGGAATCTTTTGAGGTGATATGGCCTCCAAACGAAGTGCTTGCATGCTATGGTGATAATAGTGAAATATATTTAGCTTTAGAGGGCGGTTTGCCTCCCTTTAGTTTTGAGTGGACTTTAGATGGTATTCCAACTACCGCACCAACATCTTCTTTGCCTTGGAATGATGATTATTGGATTCCCGGCAGTAATCAAATGATAGCCACAACACCACCATATACACCATATGAATATGAATACGAGGTCCTTGTGACTGATTCTTGTGGACAAACGGACTTGCACCAGATTCTTGTTACAGTCGAGGATTGTATGCTCCCAACCTCTTTTACTCCAAATGGAGATAATAATAATGATGTTTTTTGGGTTAATCTAGGAGAATTAGTTGGTCCAGTGAGTCTTGATGTTTTTAATCGCTGGGGAAACCTAGTCTTTAGGTCAAGGGATTATAGATCTTGTGTAAACGGAAGGTCTGATTGTTGGGATGGAACATATTTTAAAGAACCTGGTCAATTATGTAGTGAGGGGGTCTATTATTATGTGTTTACATATAGTGATCCTATTTATAATGCAGACCCATATGATGTTTCTGGTTTTAATGAAGCTATTTTTGGTGGACCTCATGATCGAAATGAAGGAACTCATAGAACAGGAAGTTTATTGTTGGTTCGTTAGTTTATTAGGGCTTTACCTGTCATTTCAGCAGGTGGTTCGATATTCATTATTTTTAAAATTGTCGGAGCAATATCGCACAGTCTGCCAGGCTCAATCGAGTTGAATTTACTGTTTAATATAAAGCAGGGAACTTTGTTCGTGGTATGAGCTGTATTGACACTACCATCTTCATTTATCATAAACTCTGCATTTCCATGATCAGCAATAATGATTAGGGCATAGTTTTTATGGATACTTTCTTTTATAATTTGTTCTATACATGAATCGATTGTCTCAATAGCTTTTTTAACAGCATTAAAGTCTCCTGTGTGGCCTACCATATCAGGATTGGCATAGTTCAGGCAAATAAAATTAGGCTCTTTGGTTTTTAATTCTTGAATATATGATTCTGTAACCTTTTTGGCACTCATTTCTGGTTTTAGATCATAAGTGGCTACTTTTGGTGAGGGAATCATAATCCGATATTCCCCTTTAAATTCTTTTTCTTGTCCCCCAGAAAAGAAGAATGTAACGTGTGGATATTTTTCTGTCTCTGCAATTCGCAGTTGCGTTAGTCCAGTCTCTGATATTATTTCACCAATTGTATTTTTTTTATTACTTTTTGGATATAGTATATTGATATCTTTGAATGTGTCATCATAATTGGTCATTGTATATAGATCAATATCCAGACTATTAAGCTGGTATTGTGGTATATCGACTTGTGTTAATGCTGCCACAATTTGTCTGCATCGGTCAGATCGAAAATTAAAACAAATAACAATATCATCAGATTTTATTTTAGCTAGAGGTTCATTTTGTTTGTCCACGGCTACTATTGGTAGTATAAATTCATCACTAATATTATTATTATATGAATTTTCTATTGTGTCTATTATACTATCTGTTTTTTTTCCCTCTCCGTGTACAAGCATATTATATGCGGTTGCTGTTCTTTCCCATCTTTTATCTCTGTCCATAGCATAATATCTCCCTATTACTGTAGCAATCGCGATATTTTTGTTTTTTGCATAGGATAAAAAATCATCAATATATTTTTTTCCTGCTTTTGGGTCAGAGTCTCTTCCATCTGTAAAGACATGCACAAACACTTGTTTGATATTATTTTTGATGGCCACATCACATATTTCCTTTAAATGCGAGCTATGTGAGTGAATGCCTCCATCAGATAATAAGCCCATTATATGAAGGGCCTTGTTGTTTTCTTTTGCTCTGTTAATAGCTTTTAATAGGGTGGTATTTTTTTGAAATTTTTTAGATTCAATGTCATTGTTAATTTTTGCTAAATCCTGATAAACTATTCTCCCAGCCCCGATGTTCAGATGGCCCACTTCTGAATTTCCCATTTGTCCTTTTGGTAGTCCAACAGATGTGCCATGTGTTATTAGCTCAGTATTTAAGCTAGTTTTATATAGGTTGTCTATGGTTGGCGTTTTTGCACTGAATATTGCATTTGACTCATTCTCCTTGCCGTGTCCCCAACCATCTAATATTATGAGGGCTGTGTTTTTCATATATTTTATTAAAAATAATACATTTAAATAAGCTTTTCTACATCTATTTGGTTATTTGTAAATATGTTTTTTCCATGTTAAGTTATTAACAAATTAGCGTTAATTATTCTTGGAATTGTATATAAATAGTGGTAAATTGTACGAAGAATAAATAGAATTCGACCCCCATTTTAATCGTAATTTTGGTCAATTTTCCTCTGTTACGTCCATATCATGGGGCGTTGGGATTCTATTGTTATTATTTTATATGAAATTAAACTATTTACTAATTAAAAATTTTTTACCGATGAAAAACTTTTTATTTTCTTTGGCAACATTGCTATGCTTTTGTTGCTTTAACGTTGTAATGGCACAAGATTGTGTTGATACAAATATAGACGCTGATGGTAACGTAACTGTCGACTCTTATGGAGATGGTTGTGATGCTTATGCTACTTACCCATCTTGGTGTAATGGATACGATACAGACACCTTTATTTCAGGTGAAATGTGTTGTGCTTGTGGTGGTGGTCAAACTGCTGATCAAGGAGGTAGTGACTGTGCTGACACAGAAGTTTCTTATACTTCTACTGATAGTTGGCCATATGAGAACAGTTTTACTATTACAGATTGTGATGGAGCTGTGCTTGCTTCAATGTCATCAGGGTCTGATGGTTTTAGCGATTGTATAGCATTACCAGACAACTATATAGTAACTCTATCTGACTCTTATGGAGACGGTGGAGGTCAAGTTGCTGTAGGCGACGCAGTATATACTAATTCTGGATCAGAATCAGTATCTATAGTTGGATCTTGTGGTGTGGTAGGTTGTATGGACACTAATGCTAACAACTTTAATGCTGACGCTACAATAGATGATGGCTCTTGTACATACGATTGCCCATTAGTTGCTGGAGGAAATGATTATACAACAAGTGATTGTTATTTATATGTAACTTCTTATGGTTACACAATAGATGAGATGATAGGTTATGGTTATGACTGTTCTTGTATGGTTCAAGGATGTACAGATTCTACAGCATGTAACTTTGATGCAGATGCAAATATTGATGGTGCTTGTGATTATTCTTGTTTATGTGATGACACACCAATCGCTTGTGATGGTGGTTCATGGCAATCAGAAGTTTCATGGTCTATTTCTGATTGTGATGGAAACGTTATTGTTTCGGGAGGCGCTCCATTTTCGGACTGTATTGTTTTACCAGATACTTATGTAATCACAATGGCTGACTCTTATGGTGATGGTTGGAACGGAAATGTTCTTGCTATTGGAGATGCTAATTATGATGTAACTACAAACGGAGACGGAGCATCAGGCTCTGCTTCTGTAGGTTCTTGCCCAGTTTTGGGTTGCACGGATTCATCGGCGTGTAACTTTACAGAGGGTGCAGATACAGATGATGGCTCTTGTACTTATGCAGCAGATGCATGTACAGACTGTGATGGTAATGACTTAGGTGGTCAAGATTGTGCAGGTGTTTGTGGTGGTACTTCAGTAGAAGACGAGTGTGGTGTTTGTGATGGATCAGGACCAGCAGAAGGTTTTGACTGTGCAGGCGACCCACTAGTTTGTGATGGTGAAGGCACAAATGATAATGCTACAATTGCATTTGGTTTTGGTGATTTTGGTATAACTAACTGTGAGGCAGTTATTGAGTACTTAATTTTCAATTACGGTTTTAGTGAAGAAGCTGCTTGTTCTTGGGATGGTGATATGGGAATGGGTTCAGGCCCAATGTTCGGTGGTGCAGCTTTAGGTGATATTTGTGGATGTTCTTGTGCTCCTCTTGCAGAGCCAACATGTGCTGATGGTCAAACAGAAGTTGTTCTTACAGCTATGGACTCTTGGGGAGATGGCTGGAATTATAATGTTGCCAACGTTTACTTCGATGGGGTATTATTTGATCCAGCAGGTGTAGGTTTTACTTATACTTTAGAGTCAGGATCAGAAGAAGTTACTTCTTTCTGTGTTGACAATTCAAGTTTAGCTACTTGTTTAACTATGGAAGTTGTATGTGCAAGCCCGTGGGGTGGTAGTTGTTATGACAGTGAAGTATCTTGGACTTTAGTTGATGCTCTTACAGGTGGTATGGGATTCGCTCTAGAAGGAGGAGCTCCATATACTTATGCAAGCTCTAACTGCCCAGTTGCTGGATGTACAGATGAAGTTGCTTCAAATTATAATGCAGATGCAACAGAAGATGATGGATCATGTGAATATCCTTGCTTAGATACAGAGGTTGTATACACTGCAGGATCTTATGCAGGTGAAAACAGTTTTACTATTACAGATTGTGATGGAAACGTACTTGCTTCTATGGATTCAGGATATGATGGTTTTAGTGATTGTTTAGATCTTGGAGATAATTATGTTATTTCATTGAGTGATTCTTGGGGAGATGGATGGAACGGTGGTTCTTTATCTATTGGAGGTACTGCATATACAATTGATGCAGGTTCTTCATATGAAGAAACTGTTGGAACATGTCCAATATATGGATGTACTGACGAATCAGCTGCTAACTACAACCCAGATGCTGATACAGATGATGGCTCATGTGTTTCTTCTTGTACTGATGTAGCTTATACATTAGGTGGTGGTTCTTATGATAGTGAAATGTCATTTACTCTAGATGGAGTAGAGTATTTTGCTGGTTCAGGATCAGTTTGTTTAGGAGATGGTTGTTATGATGTTACTTTAACTGACTCTTATGGTGATGGTTGGAACGGCGGAACACTAACTCTTGGCGATGACGTATTTGGATTAGCTTCAGGTGCTTCAGGATCAGGAATATTTGGTGTTAATGCAGATTGTAATGTTTATGGTTGTACAAATGAGATAGCTACAAACTACAATGCAGATGCTAACACAGATGATGGCTCTTGTGAATATGACTGCGAAACATACACAGGTAGTGAAACTTGTGCAATGTATGTTTGGGATTATGGTTATACTGTAGAAGAAATGATCGGATATGGTTACGACTGTACTTGTGTTGAAGATCCAGTTCCTGGATGTACAGATGAAACAGCTTCAAATTACAATGCAGATGCAACTCAAAACGATGGTTCATGTGAGTATGTACTTACTTGTGGCGATGGTGAAATTGAAGCAGAGCTTAATATGGTAGATTCTTGGGGAGATGGATGGAACGGAGGTTCTATTACTATTGTAGTAGATGGTGTTACAATTGTTGATGCTGCTACTGTTTCAGGATCTTCAAATTCAATTTCTGCATGTATCTCTGAAGGTGTTCTTGCTGGAACATCTTGTGTTGAGATCTCAGTGGAGGAAGGTTCTTATCCAGGTGAAATGTCTTGGGAGATAAGTGCTTACGATGGTAGTGTAGTATTAGTAACAGGAGATGGTTACTTTGGAGTAGGTGAACTAGGATGTGCTGTTGATGGATGTATGGATGCAACAGCATGTAACTATGATGCTGATGCAACTACAGATGCTAACGGTTCTTGTATATATCCAGAATTAAATCAAGACTGTGATGGTAACTTCTCTTGTGATGGTATCGCGTTTACTTTAGATATGTATGATGCGTATGGCGATGGCTGGAACGGAGGAACATTCTCAGTTGTAAATTGGATTACAGGTGAATATGAATTTGGTCCAGTAACATTAGAGGATGGTGCATCAGGAACAACTGATGCTTGTTTCCCACAAGATATGGCTTGGGGATGTTACATTATTGAAGTTGGTGGAGGCTCATGGGATTCTGAAATCACATGGCATCTATATGGATTCGAGGTCTTCGGGTCTTATGTAGTAGATTACTCTGCTGGTGTTTCTATGGAATGGGATGGTGTTGGCGGTAGTATCGTCGAAGGAGATTCAGGAGGCGACTGCAGCAATGCAGATGATCTTGCAGATGGAACTGAAGATGGATTCTGTGAAGGTGCTATGGACTACCCAACAGGAGCAGGATCATATGACATTGGCTATGGATGTCCTTGTTTAGATCCGAATTCACCAAATTATAATCCAGATCAATATGATACAGAAGATGGATTAGATCCAACAGATAACACAGACAATCCATGTGATGAGTCTGCGCCGGTAGAATGTCTTGGTACAGGTGAAAATGATGATGCCACTGTAGCAACATTATTTGGTGATCTTGGTCTTACGAGTTGTTCTCCATTAATTGCTTATGTAACTGCAAATTATGCGGATTATGGCTTTGGAACTGTTGAAGCAGCTTGTGGCTGGGATGGAACAGGTTCTCCATTTGGTTCATTTGGATTTACTATAGGTGAGGTTTGTGGATGTGATTGTCCAGACCCTGTAGAGCCTATAGAATGTCTTGGTACAGGTGATGATGATGATGCAACAGTTGAGGCGTTACTAGGAGGTCTTGGACTTACAGATTGTGCTACAACAATAGGATATGTAATGGAAAATTATGGAATGAGTATTGAGGATGCATGTGGTTGGGATGGT